>Ga0326727_10002226_pt1 | contig 67679 bp, 57 predicted proteins | sample MB2enrmetagenome_FD_207643 | JGI IMG/M metagenome (GOLD analysis project Ga0326727, IMG submission 207643) | Lab enriched peat soil microbial communities from McLean, Ithaca, NY, United States - MB29MY | ecosystem: Environmental > Terrestrial > Soil > Wetlands > Peat | place: USA: New York...
GGGGTCATCAGAGATACTTTGCTTTCGATCCACATCTAAGACCGGAGGCATTCATGCGCGTTCTTGCGGTCGGCGCTCATCCCGACGACCTGGAAATTCTGTGCGGCGGTACGCTGGCCAAATACGCCCGGGCCGGCCATCACGTCACCATGGCGGTGGCCACCAACGGCGAGCTGGGTTCGCCCACGCTTCCCAAGGCGGAGATCGCTGAAATCAGGCGCCGGGAGGCCGCCGCCTCCGCCGCCCTGATCGGGGCCGACTTCATCTGGATCGGCTACCCCGACGGGTATCTCTTCTCGAGTGAAGAGAGCCGGCTGCGGTTCCTCAACGTGATCCGCAAGGTCCGCCCGGACGTAATTCTCACGCACGCCCCAGCGGACTATCATCCCGACCATCGCACCACGGGCCAGATCGTCTGGGACAACCGGATCATGACTATCATTCCGAATATCAAGACCGAGGAACCGCCTTGCGCGGCGATTCCGGAGATCTATTATTTCGACACCGTCGCGGGCATCGACTTCGTGCCGCAATACTACGTGGACATTGGCGAGACGTTTGAACTGAAGAAGCAGATGCTGGCCTGCCACAAGAGCCAGGCCGCGTGGTTCGAAAACCAGTACCAGATCAAGGACTATATGGACTTCATCGAGTACACTTCGCGCTTCCGGGGGCTGCAACTCGGTGTGAAGTACGCCGAATGCTTCCAGGTGTCCCCGACCTGGCCGAAGTGGGCGAAACCTCCGCTGCTTCCCTGACGGACCGTGAGGCCCGTTTTCGGTTACCTGACCCGTGCCAGGCACGAGATCGGCGCAATGCCGATTTCCTGATTCGATCCTGGATTTCCGCTTTGCCCTTCTGTCTACCGGCGATTAAGCCGCCAACAGGCCCCTTCCAGGTTCTTACGTCCCCGTGGGAGCGAGGGTTGGCGCCTTCCTGGGGTCGAAGCCGGTCCCGCAGGCCACTTTTCTGTCTGAATATCTCTATTCCCTGGGGCCTTCCTGGTGCCCGTGGTGTATAATTCCGTAGCGAAGGACTGTTCCACTCCTTCCACGGAGGCAAGCATGAGAACTAACTGGACTCGCGTGATCCTGGGCGGACTGCTCGCCGGGCTCATCGTGAACTTCTTCGAATACATCGTCAACGGCCTCATTCTGGGCAACCATTGGGCTGCCGCCATGATGGCCCTGAACAGAGCTCCCGAAATGGGGGCCATCCCCACCGCGGCCTTCTGGGTGTGGGGCTTCCTGATTGGCATTTACGCGCTATGGTTGTACGCTGCCATCCGGCCGCGTTTTGGCCCTGGCCCCAAGACGGCCGTGATCGCCGGCGTTGTAGTCTGGATACCGGCTTCCCTGTTGGCCATGATTGCTCCGGCAGCCCTGCATCTGTTTTCGCGCCGTCTGATCGGCGCGAGCGTGGTGGTGGGACTGGTGGAGATTGTGATCGGGACCGTCGTCGGCGCCTGGCGCTACAAGGAACAGGAGGTCCCCAGGGGCGCCTCCGCGGCGGCGCGGTAGATACAGCCGGCACGAACGCCGCGCTTTCCCGCGGGCTCCTGCGCACCGCCATCGCTGGTGGTGTGCTTGGGTTGTGTCGATCCCTGCTTCGGCTTCCCGCTCAGAGCTCCGAAGAGACCGAGGAGGGAGGAGTTGGGCGCGGCATCAAGAACGCGGGCCGGGAATACGACCCGGCCCGACAACTGGGTTGGATCAGCCCGGGCCGGATTCGGCGAACCGCGAGAGACGCCGTCCGAGCCCGGCCGGCGTGTTAGTATTTGGCTCATGTTCCGATCCCTGCGCCCGGCTGCCCCGGGGCTCGTGCTCCTGCTGGCGCTCGCCGCCGCACCTGCACTCCAGGCTCAATCTCCCACCGCTCCCGCCGGCGACGCCGTCGTGCTCCATGCCGCCCACATCCTGGATGTGGAGCATGGCGCGCTCGTCAGCCCCGGCGAGGTGCTCGTACGCGGAAATCGCATTGTGGAAGCTGGTTCCACGGTGGCCCATCCCGGCGGGGCCACCCGGATCGATCTGGGCGCGGCAACCCTGATGCCTGGGCTCATCGACGCCCACGTCCATCTTTTCCTCCATCCTGGAGCCGAGGACCTCCAAACCGTCGTCGAATCCGTACCCGAGCGCACCATCCTCGCCGGGATTGCGGCCCGCGAGGATCTGATGGCGGGCTTCACCGCCGAGCGCGACATGGGGACCGAGGGCGCGGGCTCGGCGGACTCCGCCGTGCGCAATGCCATCGACTCCGGACTGATTCCCGGCCCGCGCATGCGCGTCAGCGGCAACGCCATCAGCATTCTCGGGGGCCATGAAGATGCAATCCACTTCAATCCCGCCGAGCACATCTCCTCCAATGCCGCCTACGCCAACAATGCCGGCGAACTGGTCCGCGTGATCCGGCAGCAGCTCAAGGAGGGCGCCGACTTCATCAAGATCTATCAGACCGGCGCCGATCGCTTCGCCGGCGGCCAATTCACCACACCCTACCAGTACACCCAGGCCGAGCTGGCAGCCGCCGTCCAGGAAACGGCGCGTGTGGGCACGCGCGTGGGCGTCCATTGCACCGGCGAGCCTGGAGCCCTCTACGCGGCCCAGGCCGGTGTCGCCTCGATCGATCACGCCTACCAGCTCAGCCCCGAGACGATGCGCATCATGCGCGAGAAGCAGATCTACGCCGTGCCCACCTTTGCCATCTCCGAGTATTTCGCCGCCCATGCCGGCTCGCCCGCCGCGGCCGAACGTGAGCGCGCCACGCTGGCCTTCCATGCCGCCGAGTTCCGCAAGCAACTGGCCGCAGGCGTCCCCATGGCGGCAGGCTCCGATGTGGGCCCCTTTCCGCACGGCGCCCAGGCGCGCGAATTCGAGTTGATGGCGCAATACGGAATGCCCGCCGCCGACGTGCTCCGCGCCAGCCTGTTGAACGGTGCGCGCCTCCTCGGGTGGCAGGACGTGATCGGCCAGCTCAAGCCCGGCTTCTACGCCGATGTGATTGCAGTTCCGGGCAATCCGCTGGAGGACATCTCCGTGCTCGAGCGCGTCAGCTTCGTCATGAAGAATGGTGTCGTGTACCGGAAATAGCGCGTCAGACTGTTCCGAGGAGTTTCATGAACTTGCTCACCACACTCTCACTCGCCTCCCTGGTTCTGGCCTGCATCTTCTCTTCCGCGGCCCTGTCCCAGAGCGCTCCCGCGCCCGCCTCCGCACAGCACAAGTGGGCGCTGGTGCTTCACGGCGGCGCCGGAGTCATCGCCCGCTCCTCACTGACCCCCGAAACCGAGGCTAATTACCGCGCCGGCATCCGGGAGGCGCTCAGCGCGGCTGCCGGCGTGCTGGATAAGGGTGGCTCTTCGCTCGATGCGGTCGAAACCGCCATCCGGCTCCTCGAAGATAATCCGCTGTTCAACGCCGGCCGTGGCGCTGTTTTCGCGGCGGACGGCACCAACCAGCTCGATGCGGCGATTATGGATGGCCAGACGATGCGGGCCGGCTCGGTTGCCGGTGTCGAGCGCACGCGCCACCCCATCTCGCTCGCCCGCGCGGTCATGGAGCAGTCGCCCTACGTCATGCTGATCGGCTCGGGCGCCGATAGCTTCGCCGCGCACGTACACCTCGAGCAGGCGCCGCCCGGTTTCTTTTTTACCGAGCGCCGCTGGCAGGAGCTGGTCCGCCAGCTCGAAAAGGACGGATTGCCCATTCCTCCGCGCCCCGCGGGTGCGCCCGCGCCTCCGGCCAAGCCCATCGCCGCCTTGGAAGGGGTGGACACGCACGAGTACGGCACGGTCGGCGCCGTCGCGCTCGACCGGCGCGGCCACATCGCGGCCGGCACCTCCACCGGGGGCACCACGGCCAAGCGCTGGAACCGGGTCGGCGACTCCCCCATCATCGGTGCGGGGACCTACGCCTCGGATCAGTCCTGTGCCGTCTCGGCAACGGGCGCAGGCGAGTACTTCATCCGGCTCACCGTAGCGCGCACCATCTGCGCCCTGGTGCAGTACAAGGGCATGAGCCTGCAAGAAGCCGCCGACGAGGTGGTCAAGAAGGATCTCTCCGCAATCCACGGCGACGGAGGCGTCGTCGCGCTCACGCCCGACGGGCAGCTAGCTTGGAGCTTCAACACTCCCGGGATGTTCCGCGCAAAGCTAAAGGAAGGCGGCACGCCGCAAATCGGCGTCTATCGCGACGAGCCGTAAAACTCCCGCGCTTGATCCACGCGGTTCTTGCCAACTCGTTGTGAATGATCCGGAGGTCTCCCGGCCGCTGGCGGTGCTGGCGAGCGCCCATTAGAATGATTGAGGGGAATGCCGGCAAACCGATACCCTTGCAAAGATCCGCTCTGCGGCGCCCGCGCACTTCATATTGCCAGTTATGCCCTCATATTGATGTCAACCAGCTTGAGCGCCCCGGCGCAGGAGCAATCGCAGCCGCCGCCGAATCCGCCGCCGCAGGCTGGTCAGACTTCCCCGCAAGCAGACAGTAAGCCGCCGGACGCGCCGGTCGAACCGGAGCGTTGGAATCTGTTCTATCAGGCAACTTCGATCGGGCAATACCACGGCACTTTCTATTCGCCGTACTCAGGACCATTCAGCCTTCAGGACTATACGGAACGCGCCGTGTCGCTGACCACGACTCTGTTCTTCGGCCTTCGCCTGGAGAACAACACGGTGCTGTACTTCGATCCGGAAGTCGCCGGAGGACGAGGGTTCAGCGGCGTCAACGGCCTCGCGAATTCCTCGAATGGCGAGCTGCCACGCGTGGCGTCGGTCACGCCAAAGCCATACATTGCGCGGTTGTATATCTCTCACGATTTTGCACTCGGCGATGAAATGGAGCCGGTCGAAAGCGACGAAAACCAGCTTGCCGGCAAGCGCCCGGTGAACCGGTACACAGTCGCGGTGGGGCGCTTCGCGTTGACCGACTTCTTCGACAATAACCGCTATTCGCACGATCCACGCACACAGTTCATGGGCTGGGCGGTGATGTACAACGGAGCCTGGGATTATCCCGCCGACGTCCGCGGCTACACCTGGGGCTGGGTCCACGAGCTGCACCGGCGCAACTGGTCTTTGCGCTATGCGAGCGCCGCCATGCCGCGGGTTGCCAATGGATCTCAACTCGACCGCCGGGTGTTCGTGAATCGTGGGGATGTGTTCGAGGGAGAATACCGATACCGGGTGAGCAAGCACGCCGGTACGGTCCGGCTGATGAATTACGAGAACCACGCCGACGCAGGCAACTACGCGGAGGCCATTCGGCAGGCGGAATTGAGCGGCGGCACTCCCGATGTCGTCTCCACTCGCCGCAACGGGACCCTCAAGTATGGATTTGGAGTCAGCGCGGATCAGGAGATCACCAAAGACATCGGCACGTTCATCCGGCTCGGATGGAATGACGGAAAGACGGAGAGCTTCGCGTTCACCGCCCTTGACCGTTTAGCCACGGGTGGCGTCTCGATCACCGGGCGGCGCTGGCGCAGACCCTTCGATACGGTCGCGACCGAGCTCACGGCCAGCGGGATCTCCGGAGTCCATGCTCTCTATCTGGCGCGCGGGGGTTATGATTTTCTGATCGGAGATGGCCGCCTGGAATATGCACCGGAGTACGTCGAGGAGAGCTACTACGATGCGCGTCTGTTCCCCGGATTCTTCGCGAGTTTCGACCTCCAGCGGGTTTGGGATCCCGCCTACAACCAGCAGCGCGGACCGCTGTGGATTTCCTCGATCCGGCTGCACCTCGAGTTCGGGAAGAACATCTTCGCAGGGCCTGCCAAACCGTAGCGTCTTCGGCCCGAACGAACAACTCCATCCAGCCGCCCGCCGGTCTAAAATGATTGAGGCGGAGGGCGAAAGGGCACATAAGCCCGGCAGGCGCGCAATCGGGCCATGCGAGTTCTCCTGATTTCCACCAACACCGAAAAGACTGCCATCCTCCCGTTGCCCCTTGGTCCGGCGCTGGTTGCCGCCGCCTGCCGGCGTGCCGGCCATGAAACCGTCCTGCTGGACTTGATGTCCGAGCGCGATGCGATACCGGCGCTCCGGAAGCGCATCGAAGAATTCCGGCCCGGCGTGATTGGCATGTCGGTGCGCAACATCGATGACCAGAACATGGCCAATCCCAAGTTCCTGCTGCCGGCGGTTCGCGAGGCCGTGACGGTTTGCCGCAGGCTGTGCGATGCCCCGATCGTCCTGGGCGGTCCCGGCTACAGCATGTTTCCCGAAAGCGTGCTGCGGTTCCTCGAGGCCGACATGGGAATCCGGGGCGAAGGGGAAATCGCATTTCCCGCGCTCGTGGAGCGGTTGGAGAGCGGGTCCGACCCGTATGGCCTGCCCGGCGTTTACCGTCCCGGCCATCCCCCGGCCGGCGTGCTCTTCAGCGCCAGCCTGGAGGACTTGCCGCTTCCCGAACCTGGGCTTTGGCTCCCGGACGCGGGGCAGAGCCACGATTACTGGATACCGGTCCAGGGGAAGCGCGGCTGTCCGATGGGCTGCAGTTTCTGCGCCACCAGGCTGATCGAAGGCACACGCATTCGCAGGCGGCCGCCGGAGAGCATTGCTCAGTGGGTGGAGCAGGTTGCGGCGTGCGGCTTCCGCAATTTCTACAGCGTGGACAACACCTTCAACATTCCGCCCGCTTATGCCAAGGGGCTTTGCCGGGAGATCATCCGGCGGGGCCTGGATGTCAACCTGTGGTGCATCGTGTATCCGAAGTGGGTGGATCGCGAACTGGTGCAGTTGATGGCCGGAGCCGGCTGCCACGAGGTCACCCTCGGCATCGAAAGCGGGTCGGACTGCGTGCTGAGGCGGTTCCACAAGAGGTTCCGCGCAGGGGAGGTGCGGACCATCGCGGGGATGTTCCGGGAAGCCGGCATCCGCCGCACCGGCTGTCTGATGCTGGGAGGGCCGGGCGAGACCAGGGAAACGGTCGAAGAGAGCCTCGCTTTCGCGGACTCCCTCGATCTCGACGCACTAAAAATCACGGTAGGCATTCGGATCTACCCGGAGACGGACCTCGCGGCCACCGCGGCCGCCGAAGGCGTGATCGCGTCCGGCGACGATCTGTTGCGGCCCACCTTTTATATGGCCGCGGAGCTCAAGGACTGGCTGCCTGCGAGAGTTGCCGGGTACTCAGCCTCGCGCTCCTGGGTGATGTAGGTGAAAATGGGAGATTATGCGTAGGCGGGAATTCTGCATCGCCGCTTTGGGAGCACCCCTGGCGCCGCGGCTCGCGGCGGCCGCTGACGGGCAGCCGCAGGCCGTGGCGCTGGAAGATATTGCGATAGGCGACGATCTCGCCCGCCGCGCGGCGCTGAACTTCGACCGCCTGGAATCACCTATGTATCAGCCCCCCGCCGTGTTCCGGAGCGAGTCCGCGAAGAGTTGGCCCGGCGATTGGGAAGGCCGGGCTCTGCTGGGAGTTACCCTCCTGGCCCGCAGCACCCACCGCCACGCGCGGTACCTCGATGACATCCTGCGGCTCTACCCGGAACACTTCAACGCCCAAGGCTATTTCGGCCCTGTGCTGGACCCGGGCGCCATCGACGAGCAGGCGCTTTCGGGGCACGGTTGGGTATTGCGCGCGTTGTGCGAGCACTATGAGTGGAAGCGGGACGAGCGGACGCTCGGCATGATCGACAGGATGGTCCGGAATCTCGTGCTCCCGACGCGCGGCCAGCACGCCATCTATCCCATCGACCCGGCCGCCCGGAAGCACGGCGGCGGCGAAGCCGGCTCTTTGACCGCGCAACTGGGCAACTGGAAGCTATCCTCCGACATCGGCTGCGACTTCATTTTCCTCGATGGCGTGACCCATGCCGCCAAGGTGCTGTCTTCCCCCGCGATCCGCGCGGTGGCGGATGAGATGATCGCGCGCTTCCTCGAAGTCGATCTGGTGAGGATCAAGGCTCAGACCCACGCCACGCTGACGGCCATCCGGGCGCTGTTGAGGTACGCGGACCAGACCGGGAGCGCGCAGTTGCTGAAGGCCGCCGAGGATCGCTACCGGCTTTACCGGACCGAGGCCATGACGGAGAACTACGAGAACTACAACTGGTTCGGGCGTCCGCAGTGGACCGAGGGGTGCGCCGTAATCGACTCCTTCATCGCGGCCACCCAGCTCTGGCGCGCTACGGCGAATCCGGTGTACCTCGAAGACGCGCACCGGATCTACTTCAACGGCATGGGACAGCAGCGCAACAACGGCGGGTTCGGCACCGATACGTGCGCGGGCGCCCGCGATGCGTTTCTTGCGATCAGTACGTTCGAAGCCTACTGGTGCTGCTCGATGAGGGGCGGAGAAGGCCACGCACGCGCCATCGAGTACGCGTACTTCGCGCGTCCCGGTGAGCTTTCCATCCCGTTTTTTTACAACTCGCGTGCAAAGGTGAAACTCGGCGGCGGCACGGTTGAGGTCCGCCAGTCCACTGGCTATCCGTACACCGGTTCAGTGACGCTCGAGGTGGTCTCCTCTACCGTTACGGATCCCGTTCTGGTGCGCTTCGCCGCGCCCTCGTGGACCTCCGGCCACCGTCTGCTGGTGCGGCGGAAAACCGCCCCGTCGTCTGTGCGCAACGGGTTCGTCGAATCCCGGCTGGTCTTGCGGGCGGGAGACACGCTGCAATTGGACTTCGACCTTCAATCCGGAAGCGCGGACGCATTGAACCCGGGAAGTATTCGCGGATATCACACCTTCCACGCGGGACCGCTGTTGTTGGGGTGTGAAACCGACGCGGAGATCAAGCTCGCGCGGAATGCCGTCCTCGAAGCCGATGGGCCCGGCGCTTTCCGCGTGCGGGGAAGCCGCGTTCGTCTTTCGCGAGTGAACGATCTGAGTGAGATCAAGCGGCCGTCCGGCGACAAATGCAAACGGCAAGTGATGTTTAGCGAGGCCTGACGGCAGGATCCCGGCGAATGAAGAAGACCGGCGATAACCAGACCGGCCTCCGTTTTGGCAGTGGCACTTCCAATTGTCTGCCGGCGAGATTCACGCCGAACTTAGGCGCCTGGGAGGTCCCCTCCACCCGAATGCGAAGGAATGTTCCCGCGCCTTCCTTTTCGAAGAGCGGGTCGATGGGCCTCAGAACTAACTTCTTCTCCCTTAACTGGGAATGCGCTCGAGGTTGCGCTGAAGCCGTATTCCATCGTCACCGTGCGCGCTTTGATGCGCCCAGCCGAATGACGGGCGGTTACAGTTCCGCCGCGGGCGGCTCGATAAATTTCGCGTATAATCCACTGGATGAGGGTGATGCGCATGCCCAACCCTTTTGATCGCAGACAAGTATTCGGGCTCGGCGGGGCGGCCATGGTGGCCGCGTTATCGCAACATGCGGCGGCGGAGACGACCAGAGAAGGGCGGCTGGTTTTCAATGTGAGCCAGTTCGGCGCGACGGGCAACGGGAAGGACAAAGATACCGCGGCCATCCAAAAGGCCGTGGACGCATCCTTCGACGCGCGTGGCGGACTGGTTTACTTCCCGCCCGGAGATTATCTCAGCGGGAGCATTCGGCTCAAAAGCAACGTCACGCTCTATCTGGACGCCGGAGCCACCATCTGGGGTAGCCGCGACCTGGCCGACTATAACTCGCGGAGCCTGATCTACGCCGAGGACGCCACCAGGATCGCCGTCATGGGACCGGGCAGAATCGACGGCAACGGCGGCGCGTTCTGGCGCAAAAAGACGCCGGAAGAACTCGAGCAATACTACCCGCTCATAATAGAGGGCGGACGGGTGGCCCAACACTTCATGCAGGCGTTGCGGCGTCCCGGACCCATGCTGGCGTTTCACCGGTGCACGGACGTGCGCATTTACGATGTGCTGCTGACCACGTCCCCCCTCTACACGGTACACCCGGTCGCCTGCGATTCCGTTTTCATTCGCGGGGTCACCATTCGGAATCCTCTCGAGGGGCCGAACCTCGACGGGATCGACCCGGACGGCTGCACCAACGTGATGATTTCCGATTGCAACGTTTCGACCGCGGACGACGCGATCTGCATCAAGAATTTTGAGCGGATCGGGCCGCCGCGCGTGTCCCGGAACATCACCGTCACCAATTGCGTGGTTGAGACCACCTGCAACGCCCTCAAAGTCGATGAGGGGCGCGGGGAAGCCGGCTTCGAGAACATCGTTTTCAGCAACTCCGTTCTGTACTGCGCTCCAGCGCCGGATGAGCGCCGGACCATTTCCGGCATTCATATTGACGCGGGGTACGGATGCACCCGCCTGTCTGGCATTTCGATCTCCAATATCTCCATGCGCGATGTCCGCTCGGCGATCTTCATCCGCAGCCATGCGTACGCCGGGCGCGGGGGCGACGCTCTGCCAGGTAAGATCCGCGACATCATGATCGACAATGTGTACGTCACGGGTCTAACACTCACCAGCGCCATTACGGGCCTGCCGGGCGATGACGTGGAGGGAGTCAGCATCTCAAACCTGGAGGTCTCGACGAAGGAGCGTGGCGGGAGCGAGCTCGTCAACAAGGAAGTTCCCGAGTTGCCGAATCATTATCCCGAGGTGTCGATGTTCCGAAGGCTCCCCTCTTATGGTCTATATTGCCGTCATGTCAAAGGCCTGAAGCTTCGCAATGTGAACTTCAAGCTCGAGGAGCCGGACATGCGGCCCGCGTTGCTGTGCGACGACGTCAAGGATCTGGATATCGCCGGCCTCACGGGTGGCGCGCCGGGCAATGAGCAGCCTTTGGTTCGCCTGATTGGAACGAAGAGAGCGTTTGTCCATGGCTGCTATGCTCCGCCCGGCACAACCACGTTCCTCCGAGTGGAGGGTGGCGAGACCGGGAAGGTCACCCTGCTGGGGAACGACCTGAGCGAGGCGGCGAGCGCGGTTACAAAGGCCGCGGACGTCGCCGTGGATGCGGTGTTCGAATCGGGGAACCGGTTGCCCAAAGTGTGAGGCAGCTAGCGGGCTGTCCAACGGCCCAGCGGGCAGCGTCCCCAAACTGGTTCCTGTCCCAAGAATGTAATTGAAGATGAGCACTTTCCCATCTATGAGTTGTGGGCTTGCCATCGCACAACGGATCTGCGACGGTTGGGGAAATGCGTTGTGCGCCGGCCGGCGGCTCCTCTGCCGCGCCCGATTTTCCTGAACTCCAAGGAACTGCGGACCGTACCACCTTCCTACCGGTACCGCGAGTACCGCTAATTAGCCACAAATTACCATTTACTATCTTTAATGGATTCCATATGCTGTGATTTAGGATATTGGAATGTGAATTCACCGGTATGGAGGGTGTCACATGCAGCAAAGGAACGACTTGGCAGTGCCTGAACCGAACTGGAAACAGGAACGAGCGGCCTCGCGCGAAAGCGTCTTGCGGCTATGGAAACGGCACGTCTGCGACATTCCGAGCGTGTTTGGGAGGCTGGCGTTTCTGGCTGGTCTGAAAAATCCAGAGACGGGCCGCTACACGCATTTCTATCTCTGCGCGCAACTCGGAACCGCTGAAGCCGACAAAGTAATCCGCACAAGCCATATCGGAGTGTTTTTCGAGTGGCTGTCTTTCAATCTGCGGGAACTGCACGCCGATCTGAGCCTGTTTCTCGCGAGCGTCGAAGGACATCGACGCCAGATCCTTGCTGCGTGCGCCGTACTTGCCCCCCAGGTTTGGTGCATTCCGGACGAGGCGGAAGAGCATGAGCGGCGGCTTTATTTGGTGAACCTGGAAGCTGCCCTGGAGCCGCTCTACAACGAGTGCGGGCTCACTGATGCACCGGTTCCGTATCCCCGGCGGCAGCGTTTCCGGTTGCTCCAGCACATAGTGAACGCTGTTTCCTTCACTTAGTTTCAACTTCTGGACCGATGGTACTTGATCCGTATCGGTACGTATTGTACTGAGGGTACTTGCAGTACAAAAGATTATTCTTAAGTTCCATTTACTTTCACCCGCAATGCAGTAGAATTGAGACCAATCGGGGATGCGATGCCCTTTGTCACGTCGGTAGTTACGGCTGCTTGGTTCTCTCGGAGCGGGAATCGCGAAGAAATAGACGGGATTCAGCGCGGGCAGGGAGACCGGGAGATGGTCCGGAGTGACCAATGAGTGCTCTCGCCCGGGTCGATGTTGGGCGCGAGGGCGCTGCCGTGGCTCGCCCGCTCCTTGTCCCCACGGGCACGGACCGCCGGGAGCCGGCACGCATAAGTGACCGCGGCGAGACTGGTGCGTGCAGCTACGAAGACCTCCATCTGGGCCCGCTCGCGGCCCTTCTGGACGATCCCTCCGTATCGGACATCCTTGTCAACGGGGCGGATACAGTGTACGTGGAGCGCCAGGGGTGCCTGGAACTTACGCCGGTCCGGTTCAAGGATGACACGGACTTGCTGGAGACCATCCAGCGAATTGTGTGGAACGTAGGGCGGCGCATCGACGAGAACTCGCCCCTGGTCGATGCGCGTTTGCCGGATGGCTCGCGAGTGAACGCCGCAATACCGCCGGTGACGATCGACGGCCCCACTCTGTCGATCCGGCGGTTCCCGCAAACGCCGCTTTCCGGCGAGATGTTGGTTTCAAATTTGTCAATTACTCAGGAAATGCTCGAGCTGTTGAAGGGCTGCGTTCAGAGCCGCCTGAACATTCTCATTTCCGGCGGCACCGGGTCCGGAAAAACCACCCTGCTGAATGTGCTCTCGTGTTTCATCTCCAACCGCGAACGGATCATCACGATCGAGGACTCCGCTGAACTGAGATTGCAGCAAAAGCACGTCGTTCGCATGGAATCCCGCCCTCCTGATTTTGACGGCCACTATGCTGTGCCGATCCGGCAGCTCGTAGTGAATGCCCTTCGAATGAGACCCGACCGGATCGTGGTCGGCGAAGTGCGCGCCGAGGAGGCTCTCGACATGCTTCAGGCCATGAACACAGGGCATGACGGCTCTATGAGCACGATCCACGCCAACAGTCCCCGCGACGCGCTCAGCCGTCTCGAAGTCATGGTTGGCATGGCGAACCCCAATCTCGGGACAAAGAATGTCCGCCACCAGATTTCCTCCGCGATCCACATCATTATTCAGGTTTCGCGCCAGTCCGATGGCAGCCGGCGCGTCACGAACATCACCGAATGCCTGGGAATGGAAGGCGATATTGTCACACTGCAAGATGTCTTCGTTTTCGATCGGCTGGGCGTCACGGCCGAGGGCACAGTCACGGGACGGTTCCGGCCGACGGGAATCCGGCCGAAAGTATGCGAAAGACTGAAACAAGCCGGGATTGATCTGCCGCCCGCAACGTTCCAGAGGATAGTCTCTGTTGCGTAATTCGGTCGCCGAACGGCCGGTACCGCGAACCTCAAATCGAGCCCCGTTGTACCCACCGGAGTCCCGTCACACGGGACGATCAATCAGTTCGTCCTCCACGATCGACGCCGCATGCTCGTCGGGAACCATAAAGTAAATGGCCTGCCCCCCGGCATCGGGATATTCAGTCAGCACCAGCGGCACGCGCGGGATAAAGGGCCAGAAGTGGAATGGGCCCGGGGGCCATGCCTTCACGGTGCAGGAAACGCCGCCGAGGCGAACCGAATTGTCGGGAACCGGCGCTTCCAGTTCAAGGGGATGGATCATCAATTGTCTCGGCTCGAAGGCGGCCCGGCCGCTGATGGTTGGATTGCGAGCCGGATTGAGCGTGAAGATCACCGGCCCGCGCAGGATAGCGGCGCGGCCGGCCTGCGACCGCCTCCCACGGACCAGGCGCCATTGCATCGGCATCTCGAGCTCAATCGCATCGCCTGGCTTCCAGGTCCGCCGGAGAGCGTAAAAGTCGCCGCCCGGAGCGTGCGTGGGAGTCCCGCCGTTGACGGAGACGGCAGCCGTATCGCACCACCGCGGAATCCGCAGTTTCACGGCGAAGCTCGCCGGTTCCGACGGGTCGATCTTTAGCAGCACATTGCCTGACGTGGGATAGTCGGTCTGTTGTTCGATTCTCAGGCCCACGTCCTTGGCAACTTTCATGCTTGCCGTGGAGGCGTTGTAGAGATTCACGGCGACTCCGTCCGCTGTCCGATAGTACATCCAGCCCCGTAGGTCGGCAAGGAAGCGCTTGTTATTGTTCGCGCAGCAGAACCGGTTGCCATGCAGATCGTAAGTACGCTTGCCGTCGAACGGCGTGAAGTAGCGGCTTCGGTGCCCGTCCGGCGAGGTAGCGGCAAACAGCGCGTTGTAAATGTCGCGCTCCATGATGTCGCCGTAGAGGCTGGCGCCTTCCAGTTGCAGCATGGCATCCATGATGCGCGCGAGATAGGCGGCCATGCACGTCTCACTGGTATTCTGCAGTCCGCTCTGAGTGTCGTGCCAGCATTCGCCTTCGCTGCACGAGCCGGTGACGAGCATGCCGTTGTCTTTGCGCATGAAGCCGACGGCCCTTCGGGTTGCCCGCAAAAGCCGGGGATCGCCGGTTTCGCGATATAAATCGAGCTGCGCGAGACTATGTCCCATGTAGGTGTACGCGTGGTTTGCCAGGGAAGTGGGTCCGCAGTGTATCTCGGGGTTGTAATCGCCAAGCTTCAGAAAGTCGACCACGAACTCGCGATACTTCGGATTGCCGGTCGAGCGGCTCAAGGCAAGCAACGCGCGATCGAACCCGAGGCTTGACCCCCAGAATGTGACGACTCCGTTCATCGTATCGGGCCGTAAGGCTGGGTTAGCGGCAAACAGGCCGAGCAGATAATCGGCCATCCTCCGAGCCGCTTCCAGCGAGGCCGTCTCGCCGAAAAACTGGTAGTCGCTGACCAGCGCCCAAATGATATAAGAGTTCTCGTGCAGGTCCCACAGGGCTTTGACGCGGGAGTGCGGGTCGGCGATCGTCCCAATATACCCGCCGGGTTCCTGCGTGGCGATGAGGTCCGAGATGACTTTTTTCTTAAAGGCCAGCATGCGCGCATCGCCCGTGCCGGCGGCCAGACGGACGCACGCGTCGATGAATTTACCAAAGCCCAAATAACCGCCCGTCCCGCGGCGCCGGAAATCGTGGAGGAAGGTCGAGTCCACATCGATCAGGAGGATATTTGCTTCGATAATCTGATCGACCCTGCGGCCGAACTCGCCCGCAAGCTTTACCTGCCGGAGATCGATAGGCGAAAGCACGCCGGACGCCGGCGGGGTCTTCGGATTCGGCAGCGTTGCCGTTTGCCGGGGGGCCGCTTCCGAAGCCAGGGCCGGGGCGGATATGGCTGCCGCGCCGGCAAGAAACTTCCTGCGTGAAACGTTGGACGCCTGAGTCATTCCATCAACCTCCCTGGGCGACAGTATCAGATCTTACCGCGGTTTCTCGATCCGGTGCTGGCTACGCGGCGGAGATCGCGCGCAAACCGGGGGCGTGACTCGAATTTCGCCGCGGCTGCGAAATTCGCTGTCTGTCCCCAGTTTGCCAAGTTCGCTCGACGCCCTTTTCCGAAGCGCTCTCCCAGGACGTCTTTACTTGTCATTCAGAACAGGGTCCAAAATCAACGCAACGAAGTCCTTGCTACTGATCAACTTATCGTTGAACAAGAACGACGGGCTGTACTTACCCGAATCTTCTGGTTTACGCACAGGCCGTAATTCAGCACTTTGAGCGGCGCTCTGGTTAGATCGGAATTGAAGCCGATTGCCGTCGAGAGAGACATGAATAGATTTTTCCGGAGTCGAACCGGAGATATTTATTTCGAGACTGAATGTGTCCTTGGCGTGAAGCACAGTAGCCTCCTGCGTTGCCCTGTGCTCGAAGTTGCAGACCTCAATGTAGGATTCGACGTCCTGCGCGAACTGCCGGAACATCTGACCCGTGGAAATCATATGTAGCTGAACCCCCTTGTCAACGAGCAGTTCATGGCCAGACCGCCATTGTTCCTTCGGCCCGTACTTCCTCGCGTATCGCTTTTCAGCCTTCGCTCGCAGACTCCTTTCGTTCGCTGAGAAGTCGAACCCGGTCAGCCTTTGGCACTCCTTCAGGATCTCATCTGACGGCGAAGCAATTGGAAGGAGCTGAAACGTCGTTAGGCGCTTGAAGCCTTTCAATCCATCCAGTCCGAGCTTGCTCTCGGCGAGCCGATAGAACTCGTCGCGGGGTCCACCGAAGGCGCTCCAGTTGCCCGTGGAATCCTGTCGTAACAGGTTGTCCAGTTTAACCTTGCTAACATTGCTGATCGGGCGAAGCAACTCCGCCCATTTGTGTCTTTGCGAATATAGCCAGTAGTGGTCCTGCACGATCCCAGAACCCTGTGGATGACGTTCCAGCTCAATCAACAAATGGTCTGGTGCTACATCGAGATGCGGCACAGCCCTGTCCCGAAGCTTCTCAATGGTAATAGCGGTCTGGCCGGTCGTGCCCCGTACACCTCTAAGCTCGATTTCCCCGTTGGCCAAGCGCTCCTTGAAGCCAGCAAGCATTTTCTCGGAGCGTCTCCAGCGCTCATATCTCTCCCGATGAGCGGCGGCGGCCCACTCATCCAGTCGGAGGTATGGGTGAGCAAGGATTTCCTTTTGGACCCCTTCAACCGTATCGCCCGCCGCTGGCGTCCAGTGTCGCTTAACCAGTTCTTTGATCTTCTGCTGAAGTGTTCGGTCTATGTACGCATGGTGGCCATCACCTAGCGCGAAAACTTCATACCCCATAGTGCGTAACTAGCCTTATCGCGGCTTCTCGATCCTATGCTCCTCGGCGACGCGGCGGAGAAACGCCAAAACCTGCGCTCCGGTGTATTGGCGGGCGGGTTCCAGTTCACCCTGGTTGGTCATTCCCACCGGCTTGCCGTCCGGGGCGAAAAAACCGGCCGTGGGCACGCCTTTCTTGAGAGTCACACCGAGTTTGCTGGCGATGTCGAGGTTAGCGTCCATTTGCCCGATGTTCACCTCGACGACCTCGAAGTGCTTTTCCACGTACTCGCGTATGGGAGACTCGTGCATCCGGTCGTGAAGGGACCTGCAGTCCGGACACCAGTTGCCGCCAAAAACCACCATCAGGAGCTTGCCGGAATGACTGGCGCGCTCCCGCGCCTGCTGAAGGTCGCTGGCGGCCTGGGCCGGCGGAGGATACGGACCCGTGGCGGCGAGCGTCAGACAAACGGACGCGGCAAATGCGAGGATCACGCGGCGCGAAAACAGCATGTGACGATAATAGCGCGAGTATGATGTTGCGGAAAAACGTGTCAGCCGCCGATGAACGCCGATGAACGCCGATAAGATCTTTTGTTTTTGAATCCGCGTTCATCTGCGTTCATCCGCGGCCTGAATGCGCAAGCTCGGCAATAGCCGATAGCGCTACACCATCCGGCTGTGCTTCCGACCGAACAAGGCGTAGATCGTCAATCCGATCAGGAGCCAGACCACGAACCGCACCCAGGTTTCAAGCGGAAGGCTGAGCATCAGCACCAGGCAGCAGGCCACCGAGACCAGCGGCAGCCACGGCACGCCCGGCATGCGGAATCCCCGTTTGCGCTCCGGCTGGGTTCTCCGCAGCACGATGACGCCCGCCGACACCACGATGAACGCGAACAGCGTGCCGATGTTGGCCAGGTCGGCGAAGGTGCCGATGTCCCAGATGCCGGCGGGAATTCCCACCACCAGCCCCGCGATCCAGGTGCTGACGTGCGGCGTCCGGTGCACGGCGTGGACCTTCGAGAATGCCTTGGGCAGCAGGCCGTCGCGCGACATGGCAAACCACACCCGCGCCTGGCCGTACTGGAAAACCAGCAGCGAGGACAGCATGCCCACAATGGCTCCCAGCACCACCCAGCGCCGGATCGAAGTGTAGCCCAGCGTCCGCAGCACGTCGGCGACGGGTGCCGCGGTTCCCAGCGTCTTCCAGTTGGCGATCCCCGTCAGCACCAGCGCCACCGCCACGTAGAGCAGAGTGCAGACGATCAGGCTGGCGATGATGCCGAAGGGAAGGTCACGCTGCGGGTTGCGGCATTCTTCGGCCGCCGTCGAGACCGAATCGAAGCCGATGTAAGTGAAGAAAACGATCGCGGCGCCGGTCAGCACGCCGGGAAAGCCGTTGGGCATGAACGGGCGCCAGTTCTCCACATGCACGGCGCGCGCCGCGCCGATGACGAAGATCAGGATGGCGGCGACCTTGATCGCGACCATGACGTTGTTCGTCCCGGCGCTCTCCCGCACGCCGCGCACGAGAATGTACGTGAGGATCAGCAGAATCAGCAGTGCCGGCACATTGAACCAGTTGCCCGTGAGCCGGCCGCCGGCGATCATCGGGTTCGAGAGCTTGGCCGGCAGGTGGAGTCCGAACAGGCTGTCCAGCAGGTCGTCGAAATAGGCGGAGAAGCCGACGGCGACGGCCATATTCGAAACGGCGTACTCGAGAATCAGATCCCAGCCGATGATCCAGGCGAAGATCTCGCCGAGCGTGGCGTAGGCGTAGGTGTACGCGCTGCCTGCGATGGGGATCATCGAGGCGAGCTCCGCGTAGCACAGCGCGGCGAAGCTGCACGCCATCGCGGTGAGCAGGAACGAGAGCGAGATCCCGGGACCCGCGCCGGGCCGCCCGATGGTCGATACGGCGTGGGTGCCGTGCAACAGCAGATCGAGAACCGGCGCGTGCAGAATGGAGCGGAAACTAAGCGTCTCGCCCGCGGCGGCGGTTCCGGTCAGGATGAAAATGCCCGAGCCGATGATGGCGCCGATGCCGAGCGCGGCCAGGCTCCAGGGCCCCAACGTCTTGCGGAGGCGCTTGTCGGGCGCCTCCGAATCAGCGATGAGCTGGTCGATGTCCTTGGTCCTGAGTAGCTGGGACACGGGGATGATGAGCAATAGTAAAGCACCGCTCCCTGACGGTCGCGGCTCGGCAAGGCGCGACTATTCAGCCGAGCCGCGACCGTAAGGGAGCGGTGCTTGCGACCCGGGCTGCTACCGTTTTCGCGTGCCCTTGGCAGCCCTGACGATCCTCCGCTTCCCCGAGCCGCGCGCAACGCCGGAGGCGCGCTTCGGCTTCGCGGGCGCCTTCTTGCGCGCTTCCCGCTTGATCTTCTTCCGTTCCGCTTTGTCGGTGACTGTCTTGGTGTTCATTCGTCCTTTTTCGATCCTAGATACTTTTCGATGATCTTCTTAAGCCCGTGACCGGAGAAACTGACCGTGAGCTTCGCGTCCTCGCCATCTCCCTCGCGCCGGATCACCGTGCCCCGGCCGTATCGCGGGTGGCTGATCGAGGAGCCCACGCTGAACTCCTTCCTCGGAAGCGGAGGCTGAAAACGCGGCGCCGGTTGCGCCGCAACAACGGCCGGCGACCTGGCCGGCTGCTCCGCGCCTTTGATCGGCAGGTTCTTTCCAAGCCCGCGAGCGTGGAAGAACTCCGAAATGTTTTCTAGAGAATTATACGTCTTGCCGGTGTATGTATTCTTGCGCGCCGCGTCCCGGACCAGGTATTGGTCCGCCTGGAGGTTCACCTCCGCATGGACCCGCTTTCCTCCGAGCTCCTCCGAGTGCTCGGCGGGAATCTCGCTCAGGAATCGCGACGGAATCGACGCATCGGCCGATGCGCCGCCAAACCGCCTCCGGTATCGCGCCCAGGTGAGGATGAGGCGCTTCTCCGCGCGGGTCATGGCCACGTAGCACAGCCGCCGCTCTTCCTCCATCCCCGTTTCGGAGTCGATCGAGCGGACGTGCGGGAACAACCCCTCTTCGAGCCCGGCCACGAAGACCACGGGAAACTCGAGACCCTTCGCGTTGTGGACCGTCATCAGCGCTACTTGAGCGCGGCTGTCGACGGTATCGGCGTCCGAGACCAGTGCGGCGTGATCGAGAAAATCCGCGATGCTTTCGCCGCGCTCCGCCGCCTCGATGGCGGCGTTTACCAGCTCGTTCAGGTTCTCCACGCGGGCTTCGGAATCCGGCGCGTTGTCGGCTTCGAGCATCTTCAAATAGCCGGTGCGCTCGAGGATGCGGCGGAGCACTTCGTGTACGGGCTCGGTCGCGGCCGCCGCCCGCAGCTCTTCCATCAGCTTGCGGAAGATGGCGAGCGCGGCGCCGGCGCGGGTCGGGAAGACGTTTTCACCGAGCATGCGCACGATCGCCTCCCACGCTCCCAGGCCGTGCTGGCGGGCGTACTGCTCCACCTGCTCGACGCTGCTCTTGCCGATGCCGCGTGCCGGGGTATTGATGATCCGCAGAAGGTTGACGGAGTCCTGGGGGGAAACCAGGGCCTTGAGGTAAGCCAGGACGTCCTTGATCTCGGCGCGCTGATAGAAACTGAACCCGCCGACTACCTGGTATTTCCGGCCGTAGCGGCGCAGGGCTTCCTCGATCTGCCGCGACTGGAAGTTGGTGCGGTAGAGAACGGCGGCGCGGTCGCCGGGGTTCGCGCCCAGGATTCGCTCGATGGTGTCGGCGATGAATAACGCCTCGTTTTCTCCGGAATTGGCCTCGTAGATGCCTACGGCCGAGCCGGCCCCGGACTCGGTCCAGAGCCATTTGCCCTTGCGCTCCTTGTTACGCGAGACCAGCGCGCTGGCGGACTCGAGGATGTTCTTCGTCGAGCGGTAGTTCTGTTCGAGGCGGATGGTGCGGGCGTTCGGAAAGTCGCGCTCGAAGTCGAGAATGTTGCGAATATCGGCGCCGCGCCAGCTATAGATCGACTGGTCCTCGTCACCCACCACGCAGACGTTCTGGTGCGTCTCCGTGAGCAGCCGGATCAGCTCGTACTGGCTGCGATTGGTGTCCTGGTACTCATCCACGAGCAGATGCGCCAGGCGGCGATTCCACGCGCCGCGGAGCGATTCGTCGTGCTCGAGCAGGCGCACGGCTTCGAGCAGCAGGTCGTCGAAGTCGAGCGCGTTGGCCTGCCGGAGCCGGTCTTCGTATTGCTCATAGACAGTCGCCAGGCGGCTGGTTTTGGGATCCTTGGACTGCTTGAGGACATCTTCCGGCGCGAGCTTGTGACTCTTCGCGTGGCTGATACGCGAGAGCGCGGCCCGGCACTGCATGAACTGCTTTTCATCGAGGCCCAGATGGCGGTAGAGCGCCTTGATGACAGCCAACTGGTCGTCCTCGTCGTAAATGGAGAAGTTCCGGGTGAACCCGGGCCGGATGTCCGCCAGCGACTGGCCGTCGCGGCGCAGCAGGCGCACGCAAAAGGAGTGAAACGTGGAAACGATCAAACCGGTAAGGGGGTGCTGGCCCGCGAGCAGCCTCCCGACCCGCTCCCGCATCTCATCGGCGGCCTTGTTGGTGAAAGTCACGGCCGCGATAGCGGACGGCGGGACGCCTTGGCAGTCAATCAGGTAGGCGATCCGGTGCGCAATGACGCGAGTTTTCCCACTGCCTGCGCCGGCGAGGATCAGCAGCGGGCCCTGGGTGCGCTCGACGGCTTCGCGTTGCTGCGGATTAAGACCGTTAAGAAAGTCCATGGATCGTACGGCGTGGGGCAGGACTCCAGTCCCGCGTCCGACAGTCCACGTCGGACCTGTTCGTACCCGGATATGGCTGATTCCGCGTGCGAAGAGCGGGTCCTGGAGAATCCGCGCAGACCTGGAAGTCCGCCCCACAGATTCCGCTGCATTCCGGATATCGTGCCGGAGAGCACTCTTGCGTAACGTCTGCTACGAGTCGATTTTAGCAGAAGCCGCTCATGGCGAGTCATTCGAGCGGCCCGGGGCGGTCCCGGCTTTGCGCTTCCGGCCTAATCCCTTGTAACCTGGGAAGTTGCCGGTTCGCCACTCTTTTTGAGGGATAATGACCTCCGGGATGCCGGCTAGAAGAACGGCATGCTGGTAGAATTTGAGCTGATCAGACGGGCCCGCGATGGTGATGACGCCGCATACAGCCAGGTCGTTCAGGCTTACCGGAAGCGCATCCTCGGGACCATTGGGAGGCTCATTGGAAGACCGGAAGACGTTGAAGACGTGGGACAAGAGGTCTTCCTGCGGCTGTACTTCTCGCTCGATCAACTGCGCTCGCCGGAGGTCTTCGAGCCCTGGCTTTACCGCCTTACGGTTAACGCCGCTTACGACTACCTGCGCCGGCAGCGCCGCCGGAACGAATCCCGCATGGCCGATCTTTCCGAGCAGCAGGTGGTTCTGGCCGACGCCGCCGCAAGCAGCAAGCGCGATGCGGAGGAGCAGCGGCGCAAGCGCGTCCGCGAGCTCCTGGATACGCTTATGAGTTCGATCTCCGAACAGGACCGGATTCTTCTGACTTTGAAAGAAATTGAGGGTTTGTCGCTGAAAGAGCTTGAAAAGGCGTACGGTGTGAACGAGAATGCTTTGAAGGTGCGATTGTTCCGGGCACGCCAGCGGGTTCTGAAGGTGTTTGAGGCGTCCACCGAGGCGGCTACGGGCGCCGTGCGTTCGAAATAAAAGGGGGTAGCATGCCGTCACAAGACCAAAGGCCGGATGCGCTCGACGAACGGCTCCAGGCGCTTTTTAGCGCTTACCGGGAAGCCTGCCCCGATCCCGAGCCGAGCCCCGGCTTCATGCCGCAGCTCTGGCAAAAAATAGATGCGAACCGGTCGTACACGTACAGCTTGAAGCGGCTGGCTCAGGGCATTATTACCGCGGCCGCGGCCGCCGCGCTTTTGATGGGCGTGTATCTGGCGAATCCGCAGCCGCGCCCGTCCCCTTCGTATCTCGAACTGCTCGCGGCCAGCCAGACGCACAACGACCTGGCCGACACCGAGATCGTTCAGGCTTCACACGACAACCCCCGATGAGACGCCCCAACTTTTCCGTAACTGCGTACCTGGGACTTGTGTTTCTGAGCGGAGTGCTCGTCGGAAGCGTTGGGTTCGGGCTGTACAATGCCCGATCGGTGAGCGCCTCGCTGAAGACCAACCCGTGCACGGCCACAGCAGTCAGGCAGCGGTATATGGCGGAGATGGAAACCCGCTTGAAACTTCAGCCGGAACAGGTCCAGAAGCTGAGCGGGATTCTAGAGGAAACCCATAATCGCTTCAAGGCGTTGAGGGCAAAGTACAAGCCCGAAGTGAAGATTATTCAGGACGAGCAGGCCGTCAGTATCGGGACCATTCTGAACGACGCGCAACGCGCCCAATACGAGAAGATCCGCGAGGAGCGGGAACGCGCCGACCAACCCCGGTAGAGCTTCCGCGAGCCGGTGCGGGGCTTATGCCGTGGCTGGCGCGGGCTTCTTGGCGTACTTCTTCTTGAAGCGTTCAATGCGGCCCGCCGTGTCGACAAGTCTCTGGCGGCCCGTGAAGAACGGATGGCATTTCGAGCAAATTTCCACGCGGATATCGCCCTTGTGCGTCGAGCGTGTGCGGAACGTGTTGCCACACGCGCAAATGATGCTGATCTCGCTGTAAGCTGGATGAACCCCGGGCTTCATCGGCAGGGAAGTCCTTTCCTATGATTACGGTTACGTAGCCAGTATAGCAAAGATTGCAGGCCGCCTGAAACGGGAAGCCCCCGCTCCGCGCAATGAGCACGAAAGCGGGGGCTTCGCAGGTAGCCATGGGATGAGCCCTGCGGCTCATCGCGAACCATTGTGAGTAGGCCGTTCCACAGGAACTTGGCCTCGCCACTGATTCGAAGCCGGCTACGTCAGAACAGTCGGCCTAACAGTCGGCCACCTCACAATGGTTGGTTCTACTACTGCCGGATGACATTTTCGTTGGACCACCTCCTTTCTCAGTGATACCCCCATGCTATCACGGGTTCCGGGTTTCCGAGCCGCGGATAATTGCCGATGGCCGCCGAAAAACCGCCACGGGACGGCCGCCCGGATTTTCAAAGAGACGCTTGCTCATGCTGACGGCGCGCGGCTCAGAACGTGATCCCCACCAGGAAATCCACTTGGTTGGGGTTGGATCTGAACACGCCCGTGATGTCGCTGAAGGTGTTCCAGCCCCAGCGGGTGAAGCGTATCTCCGGCGATATCCGCAAGACCCCGAGCCCCAGTTGGATCCCGCCGCCGATGGTGGCTCCAGTGGCAAAGGTATTGTTCAGCTCGGCCGGCCGGGTGGTGCTCGCCGCCGTGCCCGATCGGCTGAATCCGGTGAAGAAGTTCTCGACCTGGCTGAGGTTCGACAGGTCGCGGAAGGTGGGGCCACCGGAAACATAGGGCTTGATCGGCCCCTCACCCAGCCGCAGTTTCAGCAGCAAGGGAAAGTCCCACGCGTCCGCGGAGGTCGTGGTGCGGGACACAACGGGCCCAGTGCCGCATGGCAAACCGCACGTAACGGTGCTGGAGTTCAGGTCGTATTGCAGCTTTCTGTAGAGCGCATCGACCTCCACGCCCAGTCCGAAAGGGAGATTTAAATCGACTTCAGGGCCGACCGTGTATCGCTGGGTGTCGTTGACATACTGGAACTGGCCCGTGGTGGCCACGTCGAATGCGTCGGTGAGCGGCACGCCGCCTTTTACTCCAAATGAGAAGAGGCTCGAGGGAAAGGCGGAAAGCGGGAACAGCAGAGCAAGAGCTAACCGTTTCATGATCCTCCAGACGCATCGCCGGCGCGCTGCGTTGCGGGGCCGGCGACACGGTAGACCAGGAAGCGCGCGTTCTGAAATACGGCAGCCCGGCCCGGAATACGGTGCGCCGGTGCGAGCACGATGTAGTCGATGCCGAGCGCGCGATAGCGCTCCCCGCCGGCGGCCGTGAAATTCTCCGCTTCCGATCTTCGCCAGCGCAGCCACCATTCGTGCGCGAAGCCCTTCAGGAAATTGGCCTGTCCTCCGGCTTTCCAATCCACATAGAGCGCTCGCAGCGACCTCGCGCGGAACACGCCCGGAGCGAGGCCGCGGCCGGCATCCGGGAAGAAGAACAGCGCGTCCTTGGGAGTTGAGGCGCGTGCCCAGGAGGCAACCTGGTCCAGTTCGGCGGTCTCGAGCGGCCGATAGTTCTCCATCCGGCCCCAGCCGGGCAGCACGAAAAACGGCAGCGCGATCGCGGCCATCCACGGCGCCAGCGCCCACCGCCGCCGGCTTGCAACGGCGCGTGCGGCCAGCGTGCTCAGCGCCGCAAGCCCCAGTACAATCGCCAGGCGGGTCCGGATCAGCGGGATCGAGAGACCGGGAAGCAGAATCTCGAACACGCGCGTTTGCGCGGGCACGGCGAAGACGGGCGCCAGCCAGGCGACGCTCTCCCAGTAGCGGCGCTGCCCGGCCGCCTGCGCCGCCGCGACCGCCGCGAGAACCACCGCGATCACGACGACGAACAGCACCGCTCGCGCCGGCTGGATCTGCGGGATCGCGCTCCATTTCAGCCGCTCCAGCAGCAGGTACGACAGCGGCATCATCAGCACGCCGAATAGCGGGAGCCCGAGGAGAAAGAACTTGAGATCCGCGGTGACGTGCCGGCGCACGCGCCAGAATGCCCCGAGCGACAGGGCCCAGAGGAGCAGGTACTGCGCAATCCAATAGCCCGGCCACAGCGAGATCCAGGTGTACGGCGCGCGCAGGCGCTGGATGCTTTCGAGTTCCGGGCTGATCCGCGCAAAGAAACTCTGCGGTTCGGTGGCGCCCTGTTGTACACGCGAAAGCACGAACAGCACGATGACGCCGGCGAGCATGGGCGCGAGGCCTAGAATTCTCCGGCTCATGATCGCGGGCTTGTCCGGCCAGAGCGTCAGGACAAAATAGACCGCCCAGAACGGCAGCACGGACGGAGGGTGATACAGGAACGCAATCGCGGCGGCAACACCGGCGCCGAAATGGCGGCCCTGCGCAACCAGGCCGATCGCGAGCAGCAGAAGCGGGATCGCAAAACCGCGCGGCACCGGCTCGTATTCGATTGTCAGCACGGCCGGCCCGCCAATCGTCGCGCCCAGCGAGAATGCGGCCGTGACGAGCAGCGCCAGGCGGGCGCGCAAGCCCATCGAAGTGGCAATCCAATAAACGCCCAGAAGCCCGAGCGCACGGAACAGGAGTTGCTGCGCCGTCAGCACCGCCTGGAAATCGAGGCCGCTGATCCGGCGCAGCGCGAGCGCCACTTCGTCGTAGATCGTGAACGCAACGTGCGGGTCCTGGGCAATCAACTCGCGATCGAACACGCTGTGGTCCCGGAAGTGCTCCAGGATCGGAATATAGATCTGCGTGTCCGCCTGCAGGAAGGTGTGGCCCGGAAACTGAAAAAATCCAAGCAGCGTGAGCAGCACAATAACCGCGGCGGCAAAGAGCCGGGTGCGCCCGTTGGAATCCGGTTTCACTGTTCGGGTGTTTTCTCGAGTTGCTCTCTCGCCCAGATCCGGCTGGGATTCAGCTCGATCGATTTCGCGATCTCCTTCCGCGCCTCGGGATTGCGATGCAGTTTCCGCAGCGCGATGCCGAGCCAGAGATGTGTGTCGGCCGACTGGGGATCGAGCTGGAGAGCCTTCTCGAAGTCCTGAACGGCGAGTTCCACGCCGCCTCCCAGTCCCGAGGGCAGGTAGTAGTTCCCGATCCCGCGGCTAAGGTAGGCTCTCGACGATTTCGGGTCGAGTTCGATGGCCCGGTCTATGGCGGAACGCGCGCAGCTTCCGTACTTCAAGCCGAGCAGGACGTGAGCGGGGATGACCTGGCCGCAGAGCGTTCCGAGAATGCGGTAATACTCTGCCACCTTCGGCTGCAATCTCACGGCGGACTCGGCGGCACGGATTCCCTCCTCGGCCGCGTTCTTGGCGGCGTCCTTGTCTTTCAGTTCCAGAGTCACTTCCGCGAGATAGGATTGTGCTTCGGCCAGACGGTATTGGGCGGTGGCGTCGCCGGGACTCCGGCCGGCGGCCGATTGGCGATCGCGTACGGTTTGCTCCAGGTACCGGCGGTCCTGCCGGTTGCGAGCCTCTTCGAGCCTGTCGGCCTGCTGGCTGGCTGCCGCCACTGCCAGGGCGAAGGCGAGGATGCTGGTCGGAACATTCATAGAACTTGCGGGCTCACCTCAATTCTAGCCCGCTTCTCTACCGCGGTTTCGCGAGGCGCGAAGGCCGGCGAGCGGGATGGCCGCTGAGCGCAACGAAGTAGATATCGCCATGTCGTGCGTCGCGACTCACAGCGTGTGAGGGAGACCGCTGGTAGAGATGCGCCCGGCAGGCTGGGCCGGCCGGCCTTACAGGGATGCCACGCGCCTCTTGACTGTCAGGTAGTACACCCCGAGCGCCGCGAGCAGCACGCCGTTGACTGCCAGCACGACGGGCGCGGTGAAACCGTGCACTAGCGAGCCCGTGATCAGACTCCCCACCGGCATGCCGCCGCGGAAGGCGACGTTGTAGACGCTCATCACGCGCCCGCGCATGGAGTCGGCTGTGATCTCCTGCACCAGCGAACCAACCATGGAAAGTACGCCCACAAGCGATGCGCCGGCCAGGAACAGAAACACGCAACTCACCCAGAGCAGCTTGGAAAGAGAAAACGCGGCCATGGCGATCCCCAAGCCTAAGAGGAACGTGAGGGCGATGCGGCCCTTGCCTTTGGTGTTGCCCATGGCCGCCACCATCAAAGCCCCGGCAATCGATCCCATACCGAAGGTCGAGAGCAGCAGAGTATACGTGTTCACGCCGCCATGAAAAACATCTTTGGCGAAAACCGGCAGGAACACAATGAGCGGAACGCCCAGCGCGGTCATCGAGAAAGCAAGTACCACGAGCGAAGGCATTACCGCGTTCCGGCGCACGAAGCCCAGACCCTGCCTCATGCTCGCGAGCACGCTCGGGTTCCCTTTGGACGGGGCAAACGGAATGTGAATCGCCAGGAGCGAAAGGATGACGGCGACAAACGAGAGCCCGTTCAAAGAGAAGCACCAGGCGGCGCCGAGTCTGGCCAGCGCGATGCCGCCGAGCACGGGTCCGATGACGCGCGCGAGATTGAATTGAATGGAATTGAGCGCGATCGCGTTGGAAATGTTCTCGATGCTCACCAGGCTCGGGATGAGCGACTGGTAGGCGGGGCCGCCGAACGCCTGGGCGAGTCCCGTAAAGAAGGAAAGGCAGAGAATGTGCCAGACTCTCACCACCCGCAGGCTGAACAGGATCGCCAGCAGGAAGGCGCAGCTCATCTGGAGCACTTGCGATCCCAGCAGCAGGTGGCGGCGGTTCTTGCGGTCGGCGGCCACACCTCCCAACAGCGAGAACAGCAGGATGGGCAGCTCGCCGAGGAACGCGTCGACACCGAGCAGGAAGGGAGAATTCGAAAGCTGAAGCACCAGCCAGCTCTGCGCCAGCTTCTGCATCCAGGTCCCGATACTGGAGGTGCAGGCGCCGAACCACAGCAGGCGGAAATCGCGATACTGAAAGGCTTTGAAGACGCGAGAGAGCAACAGACTATTGTAGATGCTGCCTGGCGGGAGCCGCTCGAAAGCAGGCCGGCAGCTCAAAAGGCAGCCGCTGACCGGCCCCGGCCGGCCTGGTTTCTTGAAATCGAGGGCGGCCCGGCGAGCGTCCCTGAAATTTGACGGCAAGATTCGCGGCGTGCTTTGGATCCACGACCTGGGGCCGGTCCCGGCGCCAAGGCAGTCGCGCAGCCCCCTGATACAATAGGTCTCATTGTGATGAAATCATTTGTTCGTAGCTTGTCTCTGGTTTTGTGGGTGGCGGTTGCGATTGCGGCAGGCCAGTCGCTGGCAAGCAAAGCGGCGGCGAAACCTGCTGCCACGAAAACCTCAGCGGCGCCGAATCCAACCACGCCGGCAAAATCCGCTTTCGATAAGCCGACACTCGAGGCCTACGTCCGGCATCTCTTCGTCTGGGGACCGAAGGTCGATGTGCAGATCTCCGACCCCAGGCCATCCACCCAACTGCCGGGCTTCTTCGAAGTTCCGGTACATGCTTCCTTGGGCCAGGCTTCGCAGGACGAGACGTTTCTGGTCCCGAAGGACGGTCGCAAGATCATCCGCGCGACGGTCTTCGATATCGCGGAGAATCCCTTCAAGACCGATCTGGACAAGCTGAAGACCCAGTTTCAGCCGAGCATGGGGACTCCAGGCGCGCCCGTAGTCATCGTGATTTTTACGGATTTCGAGTGCCCATTCTGCAAGGAGGAAGCCAAGATGCTGCGGCAGAACCTCCTCAGCGCCTACCCCAAGGAGGTCCGGCTCTACTTCAAGGACTTCCCGCTCACGCAGATCCACCCCTGGTCCAAGACGGCCGCTATGGCTGGCCGGTGCGTCTTCCGCCAGAATCCGGCGGCGTTCTGGGACTATCACGACTGGGTTTACGAGCACCAGTCGGAGATCACCGCCGCGAACTTCAACGACAAGCTGATCGAGTTTGCCAAAGGCAAGGAAATTGATACTTTCCAGCTCTCGCACTGCCTGGAAACGAAGGAGACCGAGGCCGAGGTAGACCGCAGCATTGCGGAAGGCAAGGCGTTGGCGGTCCGCTCCACTCCCACCATGTTCATAAACGGCCGGCGCCTGGAAGGGCAGTTGCCGTGGCCGAGTCTGCGCGACATCATCGATTACGAGATTGAATATCAGAAGACCGCCAAGAACGCCGGCGAGGACTGCGGCTGCGAGGTGAAGTTGTCCTCTCCGCTCGCCAACTAAGGGGTGGAAATAAACTCATACTTCTGGCGGAGCGGGCCGATAGATAAATGTGGGAGCGCACAACCCGCAGCGATGACGACGATTCAACTGCCGCCGCTGATTCTACATCCCTTTGCGGACTCGTCCGGACCGGGCAAGCTCGTCGCCGCGTCGCGCGCAAGTCTGATTCTGAACGGCATCCTGCCAGGCGAGGACGACGGTACGCACCGCCTGGAGGAGAGACTGCTGACGGGCCGGTATTGTGAGCTCTCGATGCTCTTCTACCTCGGCAAGGACCTCACCCGCTGGCTGGCGCAGTGTCTCGATCACATGGAGCGCTCGCCGGAAGCGCACGACCCCGATCTGCGTCCCGAGAGCTTCGCGGCACTCCTTATCGAGGACACGCCGATCGAGGTGCGCCGCAAGCTGCGCTCCTGGGGCGTCCATGAGTACAGTACGATCTTTGCCCGCGCGCTCGGCCTGCACACAGTCTTTACTTCTTTGCCTCCGCGCGAGGTCCTGTCGCTCGATTTCGTCCAGTATTACCACCAGTTTGCCGACCGGCTCTTCGCCTGCCGCCAGCACTTGTTTCGCTTCAAGCGCATTTCCGCGCAGGACTTCGATTTCCAGATCTACGCCTCCGGCGAGTACTCACGAATGCTCGAGCAGGAATGGGGCGCCGTCTAGGTCTTTGACCGTGAACTCCGTTTCTTTACGGTAGCGGCATCTACCTGTAACTGAGCCGCGACCGTAAGGGAGCGGTAGCAACGCATCACGCGGTCGAGGTACTAGCCTGCCTCGGGAGATTCTGCGCCGCCGGAACCGCGGCCGTATCCACTCAATCCGCCGCCTTGCCTGCCACCGCTTCCACGACCGCGATGTTCTGTACGAGCTCCTGGGGCAAACCATGGCGGGCTTGCAGGTAGCCAGCGCTATTGTAAGAGATCCAGACCTTACCGTTATGGTCCTCCCAAACCAGGATCTTGAGCGGCAGATCGATCGCTATGCTGGGCGCGGCAATCATTAACGGAGTTCCGGCCTTCGGATTGCCGAATATCAAGAGCTTCGTGGGCCGCATCTCGATTCCGGCCCTTTCCGCTTCCCCACTGTGATCGACCGAGGCAAACAGCTTGACACCTTTGTCCTGGAGTATTTCCTTCACTTTTTCAACCGTCCGATCGACCGGGTGGTTACTGGGAATGTTGACGATTCCCGTGTCTGTGTTCGATGCCATGGTTTTCTCCCCACGCCCTCCAACGCTTGCCTGCTTAGGCTCACGAACCGCAATCAGATAGACCGCCATCGCCTATCCGGCCACCGCCAGAATCAGCGCGACGATTATGGCGAGCGAGGACGGGCGAGGGGCAGCCCATCCCCCTGAATTCAACTCTTGAACCAGATGTACGTGACGCTTCACGGACACAATGTTGACGATCACTCCAAGAATAATAAGCGTCGTTCCCGCCCGGAACGAGAATCCGTAGGACTGGGCAGGCAGATTTGACTGGCCCGTCCGGAGCGCTTGCAGAAACAGGCCAAAACGGGCAACCACAAACCCAAACCCCATGCGCGCCAAACCCGTTCGGATCCATGCGAGAAACGTCCTCTCCGCCGCAAGGGAATCGGCAGGGCCGCTGGTCGTGCCATTCGCTGCGCCGCCATTCTGGTTGAGCATCCGGAGCCGCCTCGGCTGGTGCGACGGCCACCCCCGTTCATTCCATTGTGCAACACACCCTCGCGGTCACGGACCACCGGCAGCCCGATCAGGCGGCGGTAGAATAGCAACGTATGCCCTATTCCCGCATCGTCCTCGTCCGTCAGCGATTCCCCGACCGAAGTGTGAAGGATATTCCGGGCGAGGTTCGCCGCCAACTGTCCGCTTCCGGTTTCGCGCGGAAGCTCCAGCCGGGCGCCCGGGTCGCCATCGGGGTGGGCAGCCGCGGCATCGCGAATATCGCTACAATCGTACGCGCCGTCGTCGATTTCTGGAAGGACGCCGGCATGCAGCCGTTCATTTTCCCGGCCATGGGGAGTCACGGCGCGGCCACCGCTGAAGGCCAGGCGGATGTCCTCGCCCACTACGGCATCCATGCGGCAACCATGGGCTGCCCGATCATCAGTTCGCTCGAGGTCGTGCCCTTAGGCGCCACCGCGGAAGGCATCGATGCCTTCATGGACCGTTCCGCGTACTCGAGCGACGGCGTCATGCTGGTTGGCCGCATGAAGTGGCACACGGATTTCGCGGGCAAAATCGAGAGCGGCCTGTTCAAGATGATGGCGATCGGCCTCGGCAAGTTCGCCGGCGCACAGCGCTATCACACCTACGCATATCGCCTGGGCCTGGAGCACGTGATCCGCAGCGTCGGCCGGCAGGTGCTGAAGTCCGGAAAGATTCTGGGCGGCCTGGCAATCCTGGAAGACGCCAATCACAACACCGCGAAGCTCGAAGCCGTGCCCGTCGAGAATATGGAGCAGCGCGATGAGGAGCTACAGGCGCTGGTCAAGTCGTGGATGGGCAGGATTCCCGTTCAGGAGGTGGATCTGCTGATCGTCGACGAAATCGGCAAGAACATCAGCGGCGCCGGCCTGGACACGAAAGTAATCAACCGCTCCATCCAGGCGCACTACAATCCGTGGCCGGAGCTGCCGACGATTCATCGAATTTTCGTGCGGGACCTGAGCAAGCTCACCTACAACAATGCCGTGGGTATCGGAATGGCGGATGTGATCACGGATCGCCTGCTCAGCCGGGTGGACTGGAACGCGACTCAGATCAACTCCCTGACCGCCTCGACGCCGGCTGCGATCCGCACTCCGATCCATTTCCCGACGGACCGGGAGTGCCTGGAGAAGATCTGGCCGACGGTGGGAAAATTCAACCCGGCGGATGTGACCATCGCCTGGATCCGGAACACGATGGAGCTGAGCCTGCTCGGGTTCTCGGAGAACCTCCTCCCCGAATTGGAGCGGAACTCCAACCTGGAAATTTTGGGCGAGCCCCGCGACATGGAATTCGAAGAGGACGGCAACCTGGTGGATGTACTGCTTCAGGCTGCAGAACTCGCCCCAAGCCACTGACACCAATCGAACACGGCCTGCTGCTCCTCTCCGCCCCGGGATCGGCCCGGACATTTCCGGCCGAGCCGACGCCGTGAGGGAGCCGAAAACTGCGCGAGCCCCGTCCTCAACTCGCGGCGCTCGTCATCAGCGACGAGATTTTGCTGAACACCGTACTGATGCTGTTCGATATGTTCGGCATCAGCGCACCCGCGGCGACGGCAATGAAACCCGCCATCAGCGCGTATTCGATCAGGTCCTGTCCCTGATCGTCTTTGCAGAAATTCTTACAAATACGCTTCATCCGCTCTCCTTCGCCGCGCCCAGCGGGAGTTGACGTATACGACGTTATCAGCGATCGTGGGCGGAAGAAATCAGCGGAGAACCTTAGAAAACAGCAGGAAAATGACTCGGGTGGTGGCGAAAACAGAGCCAACGCTTCACGCGTTTGCGAGGATGCCCATGCGCTTCCCAACGCGCGAAAGAATTTCGATCGCCCGGTCCAGGTGCTCGCGCGTGTGCGCCGCGGTCACGATCGTGCGGATGCGCGCCTTCCCCTGGGGAACCGTCGGAAAGACGATTCCGGTGGCAAACAGCCCCTCGTCAAACAGGGCGGCGGAGAACTCGTGCGCGAGTTTCGCCTCGCCCACCATCACCGGCGTGATGGGCGTTTCGCTCGCGCCCGTGTCGAAACCCGCGGCCTCGAGCGCGTCCTTGAAATACCGCGTGTTCTCCCACAGCCGCTCGATGCGCTCGGGCTCCTGCTCCAGGATGTCGAACGCCGCCAAACACGCCCCCGCCACGGCGGGCGGGTGCGAGGTGGAAAACAGAAACGGCCGTGCGCGGTGGTAGAGATACTCGATCAGCTCCCGGCTGCCGCAAACGTATCCGCCGGCCACGCCGATCGCTTTCGAGAGCGTACCGACCTGAATATCCACCTTCCCATGCAGGCCGTAGTGGTCCACCGTCCCGCGCCCGTTCCGGCCGAGAACCCCGGAAGAGTGCGCGTCGTCGATCATCATGATAGCGCCGTGGCGCCGCGCGGCCACGACCAGCGCGGGAAGCGGCGCGATATCGCCGTCCATCGAGAACACGCCGTCGGTGATCAGCAGCTTCCGCCCGGCTTCGGAATCCAGTCCGGTGAGGATGCGCTCGGCGGCTTCTGCTTCCTTGTGGGGGAAGACGTGGATCTTAGCCTTGGACAGGCGTGCGCCGTCGATGATGCTTGCATGGTTCAGTTGATCGGAGATGATGTGGTCTTCCGGCCCGAGGATTGCGGCCACGGCGCCTGCATTGGCCGCATATCCCGACTGGAATACGACGCAGGCCTCCACTTTCTTGAACGCCGCGATCCGCCGTTCCAGCTCGAGGTGGATGTCCATCGTGCCCGCAATGCTGCGCACGGCGCCCGATCCGGCCCCGTGCTTGCGCGCCGCGGCGATGGCCGCCTCGACCAGCTTCGGATGGTTTGCCAGCCCGAGATAGTTGTTGGAAGCAAGGTTGACGACCTCTTTGCCATCGAACCGGCTCACCGCCTCGCAGGGGCCTTCCAGTTCCCGAAGGTGTTGATAGGTCCCCGCCTGCTTCCAGTCTTCGATCTGTGCGCCCAGGTATGCCAGCGGATCCGAAGCCCTGCCTGCGATCATAACGGCCCCCTAACGCCCATCCTAGCCCTTCCAGGCCCGTGGATTGTCTACCCGACCCAGTGCCAGGTGACCATCATGCCATCGGTCAGAAGACTGCCGGCCAGGAAGCAACCCGCGAGCGCCCAGAATACCCGCCGCCGCCTGGTTCCAGCCAGGTAAATGAACAGCGGAAACGAGATCGACATAAACCTCGAGAACGACATCAGATCTTTCAGCAGGAGCGGCACCAACCACTGCAAAGCGCTGAAGGCCCATAGCTCCAAAGGCAGGCGCTTGTAACTCAACACCACGACGGCCAGCGAGATCAACATGATCGCGTAATCAACCTGGCAGTCATGATCGCTCAGCAACTTCAAACTGAAGAACTTCGAACCCGCCACCAGGATGTTATTCAAAGAATTGCCGAGAAACTCCGAGCCCTCATTGCCCCACCTGTGCTGGGCCAGAACGAAACGGTTCCAATGTCCGGTGTTGAAGTAGTTGAGCAGCAGGAAAGGGACGATCCCCAGCGGCGTCAGGCACACCACGCGGAACCTGCTCCAGTCGATCTCGCCCATCCGTACGGTCCTGCGTCTCTTCAGCTTCCCCGCTCTCTTCGCCGCCCGGGTCTCGACGGGCAGGCCCTGTTTCACGGCCAGGACCAGCAGGGGAACCACGATCGCCACGCCCGTTGGCCTGCTCAGCGCCAGCAGGGCGCCGCATAGAACCGAGAGGCCCGGCCGTCCCTTCTTCAAGGAATAGAAAGACAGAACCGCCAACAGGAGGAACAGCCCTTCGCTGTAGTACGCCTGATAGAACACGGAAAAAGGATAGAAGACGAGCAAGGCCACGGACCGGAACGCCAGGCCCTTGTCGGAAAAGTATAAGAAGGTAAGGGCGTACAGCATCAGAAAGGCGAGGGCGCTGATCGCGTTTGTGGCCACAAAAGCGGCCGCGTGAAGTGGCAGAATCAACCGGAACAGGGCGATCGACGAAGGATAGAGTGGGAAGAAGGCGTACTTGGCGTCGTTGTCCCATTCCGTGTACCTGCGGTACCTGGCAACCGGGTCGCCGGGAGCAAAGCGGTAAGGGTATCCCGTCCGCGCCGCTTGATCCGCGGCGGCCTGCTTCATTTCATCCGTGTTCGGGTAGCCCTGCCCGGCGATGCTGAGATACCACTCCGCGTCCGCGTAGATCCAGAGGCTGAGGAAGTCAACCCGGTGTTCCGTGATCCGCGGGTCAATTTCGTAGTGATGGCCGCCGGAGAAATACTTCAGCGGCGAGAGGGGAAACCAGTGGCTGACGGCCAGAGCCCAGGTCCAGAACAAGATCTTGGCCAGCAGAATGAAGAGCAATACAGACAGATAGTGGTGCTGTGAGATCAGGCTCTTGAGGCGACTGGCGCCCTTTTCCATACAGAGTATTGTAGCTGCCGTCCAGCGAGCCCCCAGGCGGCGAGTCCAAGCCCGCCTCGCCCGTGATCCGTCCGTAAGGAGAATCAGAATCCAGCCTCGGAGCCGATAGCCCGCGGTTGAGCGCAGTAGTCCGGCGCTCACCCAGCGGCATTCCCGATAAAACCGCAAGCCGCGCTAACGATCCAATCCGGCGTCGCGCTCGATTGGGCGGCATGCTCAATCACTACTATCGGGCGGCTTGAAGATCCAGTTGCGTACGCTCGACCTGTATGCGCCCTGAGGCGTCCGGCCGATGTGCGCACAAACGCCTCCGAAGTTGTTTCCCGCGTCGTAATCTGGAACGAAACCATGGACGCTGCGCCCTCTTTAGGGCTGCCACAGCACCATTTCGGGTGGCAAACCGATCATTTCGCTCGCCCTCTGCTGCTGCGTTTCATGTTTCAGCCGTGCGTTCGAGTCTTTGGACAATACGGGGCATTGAGATTGTCCGAGATCAAAGGCTCTTTTCAGCAGCCCTACATACCGATGCAGCTTCAGTTCGGCGAAGGCCTTTCCATGTGATCGATGACAAGAATTTCTACTGGGTCTTTAGAGGGAACCAGTTTGAGGCCAAGCTGCTCCTCGAACGCAGTGAAGATAGATGGGCCAGCGTCGACTGTGTCCGCGGCGCGTTGCGAGTCGGGAGTCCACTTTAATTCGAAATCGAATTTCTTGTCACCGAGTCCGGTTTTGTCGATGATGATGCGGCCTGCCGTCGCCGCCAAATCGGACGTAAGGCTATCGATCGAAGTGGCGTGCCCCGTAATCGTGCTGTCCGAACTGCCGCTATTCCACGTGCAGAACCCTCGTTCTTTCGCCGGCGCTTCCTTCATCTTCAGGCCGCCTTTGACGATCACCAAATCGTAGACCGGAAGCTCGCGCGTCTCGCGATGCACCTTGAGCTTGCAGCGGTCGGCGAGCAGCGATTGCATCATCGGCTGCTGCTGTTTCAATTGCTCCTGCCACGGGTGTTTCTTCCACGCTTCGGCGGTGTCCGCGTCCACCTTCGCCTCAACGTCGTATGGGTTTAATTTCGCCCATTCTGGCAACCCTATCACCTGGCTGTCCATAATGATATCGTAGGCACCGTACACCATAGAGCGCAGCGGCGAATTGGTGATGCGAACGCCGTTGGGCAGGAGTTGCCATGAGTTGCCGCTACTTCCCGACTTGTTCGGCTTGATGGAAACAACCTCGTACGCGGAAGCCTTCGCCTCCGCGCCCTTTTGTGCCCGTACACACAATGATGCGCAAGCAGCCATCACGCCAGCCGCGAGCAAAAGGGCCGTGTGTCCTTTAGGGTTCATCAGAGTTGCTCGAATTCTAATTCCGTACATACCTACCTAAATCTCCAAACGCAGCGTTTCCTCGAATTCATCCAGAGTCTTAGCAAGTTCGAATCACGGATCCTTCGCAACCCGCGCCCGCCCTGCTCTCCCGTACTGCCTGCTTCCTATGTCTGCTGGTCACGACTCGTTCCGCGCACGTCTCCAAATGGCAGGACGTCTTGAGAACATGTTGTGAACACTGGACATGAGGAACGAGAGCGGGCTCGTGAAACCCAGAATACCAACGCAAACGTCCCGCAAGGGCGCATTCCCCTTGGTTGACTGAGTTGGACAGCAGATCCCCACACTGCCGCAGAGGCGTCAGGGGGGATCTGCTGCATTGCGTGTCAGCGTTCTTATTTATTCACAACCGATACCGCTCTGCGTGCAGCTGCAATTGTTCCCGACTTTTGTACAGCTACACGTACAACCCGACTGCGGGGTACAGCTACATGTAATTGTTAACGGTGAGACGGATGTTGATTGTGCCGTTACGACGTAGCCGACACCTAGAAGAAGCATGATGGCCAAATTGCGTACGATTACTTTGCTCATTTTTCCTGTTCCTCTCTTGATTCATTGACGTTGCAGGGCGGTTCCCGCCCTTTTTCCCTCCGCACGCGATAACTTCACTCCCACGTCCGGCGGAAACTCTCCTACCCAGCGCTGCGCTGTGTCCCTCGACATCGCGATGTGCCGTCGCTGCGAACCCTAGTTCCGGATCGCAGCAAGTATTGCCTTTCGTCCGGCCGCCTGTTGTTCCCCCACCCACGCGTGCTCAACCCTACCGTTTCGATCAACGAGAACCACTGTGGGCGTGGCAGAGATGTGCAACTGCTGCAAAGGGAACGACGCGACCACCGGCACATCCAGCTGCGCGTCTTGCAGCATGTGTGTCGCATCTATTTCCCCATCGGGAAGCACGCTAATGAGAAAGGCTTTCGAGTCCCCGTTTCTTTCTGCTTGCAAAAGCTCGCGATAAAACGGTAGGCTGTCCTCACAAAAGTGGCATCCCTTGCGTATCACCAGAAGCAGGGTCTTGCTATGTTGTCCCCAGTTGTATCCGGGTAGGGCAGGCAAAGCTGCTCCCACCGCAGGCGGCACTTGCGCGGATTCCGCGGGGTGATTGAGTGACCGGTAAACCACAAAGCCAGATAGAAGGAGAACACCTGCAATGACCGTGATGCTCGTCACCACTTCCAGCGTCTCTTTGAATCCGCGACCGCTCATTCGTAACCTCCTTCCGAGTTGAAACTCCAAACCGGGAATAATAGCAGAAGAGGCCGTCCCTGGAGTTGACTTCGCAAAAATGTTCCGCAACCAGAACACTCGTTTTGCAGTGCAGTAATTTTGGGTGCGAGGACGGGGACGTTGGCCGTGATGGTACGTATTTCGTTCTGATTTCAGAACAGGCGACGCTGAACTCGCGAAAAGAGGCTTTATAATATGGCACCCCATCTGGCGCGGTCTGATGATATACAGAAACCGCTCTGCAGTCCGTGATCCGTCCGTAAGGAGAATCAGAATCCAGCCTCGGAGCCGATAGCCCGCGGTTGAGCGCAGTAGTCCGGCCTTCACCCGGCGGGTGCAAAATTGCTAAGAGGATTCCGATGGCCATACCGAAGAAGCCGAAGCACTCACCCGCAGCCGGGGAACTGCCGTTCGAGTACGACGTGGAACCAGCCGAAGAAGTGCTTACCGGCTACGCGGGCATTCCGCTGTTTGTGCGTGCGGCGCGGTCTTTCGGTGCGCCCGAGAGCGTCGAGCAGCACCTGCGGTTGAAGCAGCGCCAGCGGGGATTTGACGAAGCGACATACGTCGACAACTTCCTGGTATTGAACGCTCTGGGCGGGGATTGTTTGGACGACTTCGACCGGCTGCACGAAGCTGCGCTTCCAGATCTTCTGTTCGCCGAGCGCGCTGATCCATCACGCGCGGCAACTGCGGGTGCGCGTGGGGCGGCTGGTCGACCAACTCAGGGAGTGGGCCGAGGCGTGGCGGCTGCTGCCGGCCAGCGGATGGGCGTAGTCTTACGGACGGATTATAGAACCTCTTTTTGCAATGGCGCGCCGGAGTTCTGTCCGGAGGTGGGAAAACGCACCCGCGATCGGCGAGTGACGCCCCCTCACCGGCCGCTACGAGGAGCTACAGACCCACCGAGCCGGACGCCCAGGCCGAATCTCCGTTGCGCCTCGGCTTGAGACGTGCCGCCGGGCGGCGTGCAACACCTTACAGACGGATCACGGCCTCGCCCGGCGCGGTATTTGCTTCCCGCCGCGCGGCTCGATATACTTGTTGCTTCGATGTCTTCTTTCGACGCCAGGTCCTTCGCTTACCGATTTTGGTGCTTTACCCCCACCGGGTAGAGTGGCGTTGGTTTAAGACGGAGACCTATTGAGAACCAACCCACTCGAAAGAGTGGGTTTTTTGTTTCTGGGGAGGAAGAGGTGATGATCATTTCAATGAAACCGCACGCGACCAAAGAGGAAGTCGACGCTGTGTGCGAACGAATCCGGGACTTCGGATACAAGGTTCACACCATACAGGGGGAGGAGCGGGTGGTGATCGGCGCCGTCGGCGTGGGGGATGTCACCGAGTGCCTGGAGCACCTGCAGATCATGCCCGGCGTCGAAAATGCCGTCCGCATCTCCGCCCCCTACAAATTCGTCAGCCGCGAATTTCAGCCCGGACGCAGCCGCATCAAGGTGAACGGCACCGTCATCGGCGGCAGCGAGTTCATCGTTATGGCCGGCCCCTGCTCGGTCGAATCCGAACGCCAGATCATGGAAACCGCCGAAGCCGTGGCGCGTGCCGGCGGACGCATCCTGCGCGGAGGCGCTTTCAAGCCACGCACCTCGCCCTACGATTTCCAGGGCCTGGAGATCGAGGGGCTGAAGCTGCTCAGAAAGGCGAAGGAAGCGACCAAGCTCGATATCGTCACCGAAATCATGAGCGACCGCGATGTCGAGCTGGTCTCCGAGTACGCCGACATTCTCCAGGTCGGCGCGCGCAACATGCAGAATTTCGCGCTTCTCAAGAGCCTGGGCCGGACCTCGCGTAGTGTGCTCCTCAAGCGCGGCATGAGCTCGACCGTAAAGGAACTGCTTATGTCGGCCGAGTACATCGTGGCGCACGGCAACCCGAACGTCATCCTCTGCGAGCGCGGCATCCGCACCTTCGAGACCATCACGCGCAATACGTATGACATTGCCGCGGTGCCGGTGCTGAACGAGCTGACGCACTTGCCGGTGATCCTCGACCCGAGCCACGCGACCGGCAAGCGCAGCCTGGTTACGGCGCTCGCGCGCGCCGCGGTGGCCGTGGGAGCGGACGGTCTTATGGTCGAAGTCCATCCGAATCCGGACAAGGCCATCAGCGACGGAGCGCAGTCGCTCACGCTGCCGCTGTTCCGCGCGATGATGAGGGAGCTCGATCCCTACGTCGCTCTCTGGAAGGAAGCGCGCGCGGCGGAGATGGCCACGGCCGCGTCGTAGGCCCGGCTACGGCGGATCGCCACCCCTCCCGGCCGTCCCGGCCCGATTCGTCGAGCTCCCCGGCGACATGTTCTGAGTTCGGGGTGGGGCTCCGAAGAACGGCGCTCAGAACATTTGTTCCTGCTTCTTGAGGGTCCCGAAGGAGCCGACGTTGGCTATGGAGAATGACCCCAGCACCTGGTTCTCGTCCAAAATCCCGAAGGCCAGCCGCCGGTACTGGAAGCTGAACCCGCAGCAATTCGTGTTGTAGGTCACCTGGCTGCTCATGAACTGGAGCCGCGCCAGGCGGAAGTCGTAATTGCCCTGGACTCCGGCGTTCCAGCCCCGGCGGTTCTCGTTGCCGATCTTGAACTGGCCCTGTATCTGATTTACGTCCGGCGTAAGCGCGGGGACCGCTTTCAAGCTGTTGTGCCCTATCGAGAATCCATACCTTCCAAAATGCAGGTCCACGGACGTGCTGCTGGCGACGAGGTTGTGACGGAAGGGGTCGTAATCGGCCCGCCACTCGAGCCCGATTCCCGGCTTGGGCATCAGCCGAATCGTGGAAACAACGGGCGAATAGTGGCGGGGGCCGTCCACGAAGGCGAAGGGCGTCAGCTCGATCTCGCTGAGCACCATGTCCCGGCAGGACGGCTGGCCGCACCAGCTGGAGACCGCGCCCCCGAAGGTCGGATCAAAATACCGCTGCTGCCGCAAATCCCACGAAAAGATTTCCTCGACGGATCCCTTGCGCTTGGCATAGAGCCGGTTGGTCACCCAGTACTCGACCTCGTCGGTGTCTGAAAACAGGTCCGTTACGTCGAAACGGATGATGCTGTTAAAGTTGTTCACCCCCCCGACGTAGTGATAATCGGCGCCGGTCTCGATCACGTGTTTGAGCTCGTCGCCCAGCCACTTCGGGCTTTTGTAGATTCGTGCCAAGGACGGCACGACGAGTTTGACATTCACCTCGTGGCCGTTGCGGTCGATGCTCTGGTTCACGAAGTTGAGCTGGTCCCGGCTTTCGCCGTATTGCGTTTCGCGAATGTCGAAGCTGGGCACCAGCGCGAAGTCCCACCATCGCAGCACCGTCGTAACTTCCGGGTATACATCCAGGCGGTCGACAAAGTTGCCGCTCCGGACATATTCGTCCGTGGAGGGAACAGGCTCCGTGCGGCTCAGCAGGCCCCCGCTCATGTGCCACGAGACCCACACCGGAATGTTGTCCCAGATCTGGCGGTCGCGGCTGGTGAAGTCGGCCTCCGGTAGTTTGTGAATGAGGGCATACTGGTTGGTCGAGGTGGTGGCGGCGGGAAACGGCACGAACTGGAAGGTCTCGATGCGTTGCGCAACGAAATCGAGGTCGTACGTCGACCAGTCCCGTGCGACGTATCCTATGGAGTGGACCTCGGAGCCGATTCCCTCCGTGTAGCTTTGCGTGAAGGATTGCCGGAAAGCGAAGGAGCTCAAGTAGTTCAACTCGCCGCGCGCGTAAAACCCGTCGCCCAGTTCCGACTTGCCCTGCATCGATAGCAGATATCCGCTCACACTCGTCGCGCTCGGGGGCTCGAAGTCGTTCACGGCGAAAAGGTAAGCGCTGAAAGACGTGCCCACCCAGGGTTTGGCGCGGAAGGCCAGGTTGTGCGCGAAGGCTCCGTTGGTGAAATACTGCCCCCGGTACCCCATGTCGTAGCTGCGATTGATCGCCCAATAGTAGCCGCCGCCGATCATTCTTCCCCGTAGCGAGCTGTTGCCGATGTTCGGCGCGAAGAACCCGCTCTGGCGCGGCCGCTTTTCGAGCGACTTGTAGTAGTACGGCGTGTAGAACAGGGGTATGCGCCGGAACGGCCCCACACGCCGGAACCAGAAGATGCTGCTGTGGGAGACCGCCCGTTCACCGGGAATGATGTCGAAGACCGGAGCGCGGACCAGCCACCACGGGTCCGGCATCGTACAGTTGGTGATGAAGCCGTCGTGGAGGACGTACTTCTCTTTCAGTCTTTCCGCCCAATCGCCCGCATAATAGAAAGGGTTGCTCGTGGTCAGGAGATGGGGCCGCGTCACGATGCGCGTGGGCGCCTGCCCGTGGACCTCGTAAAACTTCCCGGTCTCGTCGTTGATGTTGTACTCAGCGTGGTCGCACCACAACTCTTCGCCGCCGGCGAAATTCAGGAGGTAGACGTTTCCGCGGGCATCCAGCTCTCCGGTGTCTTCGTTGTAGTCGATGTCGTCGGCCTTGAGCAGGAGCGTATCGGTCTGAACGACGGATTTGCCGCGCAGCCGGTACCAGGGGCCTTCCTTCATCTCCTTCACGCCGAAGATAAGGATCTGGTTTTCGCCGACCTCGTTCGGAGGTTGCACACGATTGACGCGAACCTGGGGCTTGGGCGCCGGCTGCTCCGGCGCGATGGAGGGCGGCCCCATCATTTGGCCGGCCGCCGTCGCCGCAAACAGCACGCCGGCACAGAAGCCCGCTGAAGTTCTTTCAAAAATTCCGTGACAAAGTGCGCCGATTATGTTACTAACTCCAAGTAGGGATTTGTGTCGCCGCGATGCGTGTCCAACCAAGCGACAATCCTAACACGGACCGCTGCTTGGCCCTGCGCCGGGCGGCCGCAAGACAATTTGACGTGCAAGACAATTTGACGTGCGTTGCCGACATTGTGGTTCCTTGATTTCCGAGGGGGAGCACCGCTGCCATCATTGCGGCCGCCGGTTCGAGGACTCGCCGGTTCTCGGTGCGGTGAGTAACGCTGCGACTGCACCCGTGCTGGATTCCGGCCCCGCGGCCGCCACCGTGGACGAGGCCCGGCCATTCCCGGCCGGGTCAGCCCGGCAGGCGCTCCTGTTCGATGCCCGGCCGAAGATCATCCCCTTCGAGACCATCGCGGTCCGGAAAGGCGGCACGCGCCTTCAGCCCCAGCGCCGCAAGTCCCGGCCTGGCGGCCAGGCCACGGCGGCGACCGCTGGAAATCAGCCGCCGCTCGACCTGCGCGCTCCGGCTCCCCGCGAGCGTTCCGCCGTAAACGACGACGCTCCCGTCGCGCCCGCCGCCGTGAGGTTGCACGCCGCTACGCTGGACGCGATCTTTCTGGCCACGGGGATTGTGGCCGCGGCCGTTCCTTTCTACCTTATGGGCGGCCGGTTCGTGCCCTCGGCGAAGGCCGTCCTGCCCTATGCGGCAACCATCGCCGCGCTCGGCTTTTTCTATCACCTTTTCTGGTGCGTACTGGGCCGCGAATCCGCCGGAATGCGGTGTCTCGGCTTGCGCGTGCTCACGTTCGATGGTCATTTGCCCACCTGGCAGCAGCGTGTCGGGCGCCTGGTGCTGACCTGCTTGGATGTGACCGCGGCCGGCCTCGGCCTGGTCTGGGCGCTCATCGACGAAGAGGGCCTCACCTGGCACGATCATCTCTCCAAGACCTTCCCGGCCGAGTACGACCCGAATCCCGGCACGCTGCGGCGCCGGTAGCGTGCCCGTTTGGATACAATCACAGAACGTCCCTAAAGGTCTGACCTATGCCTGAAATCGGATTTCACACCGACGCCTTCAACTCCAGCTACTGGAATTTCGACCAGTGCCTGGACTGGGCCCACCGCCAGGGATTGAAGTTCATCGAATGCGGGTCCATCGACGGCGTGAGCTGGATTCACGGGCTCGGCTATCAGCCGCACGTCGCGCTCTGGCAGGACCCGCTCGAGCTTCGTAAGAAAATGGACCGGCTGGGCATCGCCTTCTCCCAGATCGACGCCGCTTTCCCGCTTTCCTTGCCGGAAGGCGCCACGCTCGGCGTCGAGTACGTGCTGCACACGCTCCGCTGGGCCAAGCTCGCGGGCTGCCCGCGCATCGATACCACCGACGACCGCTTCCGGCCCCAGGGATTGAGCGACCGCGAGACCATGGATATGATGCGCCGCCTCTACCGGCAAATCGTGCGCGTGGCCGAGGACTACGAGATCACTATCAATATCGAGCCGCACGGGTATTTCACCACCCAGCCGGAGTTCATGGCCGAGATGCTCGCCTTCGCCGATTCTCCATTTCTGCGCATGAACATGGATACCGGCAACACGTTCATTGCCGGCCAGGACCCGGTGGCTTTTCTGGATCGCTTTCTGCCGTCGGTGAGCCACGTGCATATCAAGGACGTCAGTGAAAGCCTGGCGGCCTCGCTCCGTGGCGGCCTGACCGGCATTCCCGTAAGCCACAGCGCTCTCGGCGACGGAGTCAATGCGGAAAACATCGTCCAGTGTATCGAGAAGCTCCTGGCTGCCGGCTACGACGGCGTCTTGAGCATCGAGTGCGAAGGCCAGGGCGGACCGATGATCGAGAAGAGCCTCGCGTGGCTGCGGGATGCGGTCGCCCGGGTGGAACGGAGTTTGGCAACTCAATGAACCGAATCATGATTGCTTTGGCTTCGCTGGCGTCCTTGCTGCCGGCCGCCCAAAGTCCGGCGCGCCTGCACGCGTTGATTCTCACCGGCGCGAGCGATGGTCTGTACCACGACTGGCGCCAGTCGACGCCGTTCCTTCGCAACCTTCTCGAAGGCACGGGAAGGTTCGACGTGAAGGTGAACGAGCAGGTGCCCGGAATCACCGCCGCGACGCTTGCGCCGTTCGATCTTCTGGTCCTCAACTACAACGGCCCGCGGTGGGGCGAGGCGACCGAGCAGGCCGTCGAGGCATTCATCCGGGCGGGCAAGGGGATGATCTCCTTCCACGGCGTCACTTACGGACCGTTCTACGGCATGGTGTTCGATCCGGCCGGCGGGCGCTGGAAGCCCGGACCCGATGGCGGCTGGCCCGCTTACCCCGCGCTCATCGGCGCGCGTTGGGACACGGACAAGATCGGACACGGCACGCGCCACGTCTTTCCGGTGAAATGGGTGAACCGGCAGCATCCCGTGAGCCGGGGCCTCGAACCGTCTTTCCTGGCCAACGACGAACTGTATCACCGTCTCGAACTGCTGCCCGCGACTGAAGTCCTGGCCACGGCATTCAGCGATCCCGCGACGGGCGGCACCGGCAAGGACGAGCCCATCGTGTGGACGGCGGCTTTCGGCCTGGGGCGCACCCTGCACCTGACCCTCGGCCACGATCTCTCGGCAATGAGCCAGCCGGGATTCCAAGCGGCCTTCACGCGCGGGGCCGAATGGGTGGCCACGGGCGGCGTGCAGCCGGCCGCCGCCCTGAAAAAGGAGCCGGTCCGGGTGCTGGCGGTCACCGGCGGGCATCCCTACGCCATCTCTTTCTACACGCTGTTCGAAGGCTACGACGACATCGTCTGGTCTCATGCCACCTCTCCGCGGGAAGCCTTCTCCGGGGATTTGGCGGAGCGCTTCGATGTGATCGTGCTGCACGATATGTGGGAGGACCTGGACGCGCCCGAGCGCGAGCACCTGCGCGCTTTCGTCGAAGCGGGCAAGGGCGTCGTGTCCCTGCATCACGCGATCGTGGATTACACCCAGTGGCCGTGGTGGTGGCGGGAAGTCACCGGCGGCGAGTTCTTTATCCACGAGCAGTCGGGGCACCCGGCCTCGAGTTTCAAGGAAGGCGTTGACATGGTGGTCACCCCAACGGCTGCCGGGGCGTCCCATCCGGTGACGCGTGGCGTGGGGCCGCTGGTGGTCCACGATGAGGCGTATCATGGCATGTGGCACTCGCCCGGGATCCAGGTCCTGATGGAAACCAGCTTCCCGCTCAACGACACGCCCGTGGTGTATATCGGCCCATACCAGAAGGCGCGCGTCGTCTACATCCAGTTGGGGCACAGCGATTCGACCATGCGCTACCCCGGCTATCGAAAGCTCGTGCACAACGCCATTTTGTGGGCGGCCGTTTCTGAGCCGTGACCGTAAGGGAGCGGTAGGGAGCAATGGAGGAACGAAATATGAGCGATACGCGTCGTAATTTTCTGAAGGCCTCGGCACTGGGAGGGCTCTCTCTGCCCGCCGTTTTTGCCTCCGCGAGCGACGTGATCCGCATTGGCGTGATCGGCTGCGGCGGGCGCGGCACCGCCGCGGCGCTCAACGCCATGCACGCCGATCCGTCCGTCCGGCTGGTGGCCCTTGCCGATCTGCTTCCCGAACGCATTCAGGAGAGCCGCAAGACGCTGCGGCAACAACGGCCCGAGCAGGTTGCGGTAGACGACGACCGCTGCTTTTCGGGGTTCGACGGCTACAAGTGGGTCATCCAATCCGTGGACGTAGTCCTGATCGCCAACGCCGCGAAGTTTCATCCGCTGCACCTGGATGCGGCGGTTCGCGCCGGCAAGCACGTGTTCGTGGAAAAGCCCCATGCGGTCGATCCCGCCGGCATACGCGTGGTGCGGGCGGCCGTCGAGGAAGCAAGGCGCCGGGGGCTATCGCTGCTCTCCGGCTTGCATAGCCGGCATCACCCCGGCTACCAGGAAACCATCCGGCGCATTCACGACGGGGCGATTGGCGAGGTCGTGGCCATTGAAGAGAACTTCCTGCGCCCGCCCTACGTGCTCTATCCCCGCAAGCCGGGCCTGACGGAAGTCGAGTGGCAGGCCAGCAACCAGTACCACTTCCACTGGCTGAGCGGCGATGACGTGACGCAGTCGCTGATTCATAACGTGGACCGCGCCAGTTGGGTCATGCGCGACCAGGCGCCCGTCAAGGCGCACGGCCTGGGCGGACGTTCCACGCTCCACGGCGAGATCTACGGCTCCGTCTTCGACCATCACTCGGTGGTCTACCAGTTCGCCAACGGAGTGCGCCTGTACGCCTTCTGCCGGACGATTCCGGACTGCTACAACGAGGTCTCCAGCATTGTCCTCGGCTCCAAGGGCCGCTGCGATATCGTGCAGTGCCGTATTGAAGGCGCGAACCCGTGGCAGTTCGACGGATCCAAGAACAAGAACGATGCCTATGACCTGGAGCACGTGGTTCTGTTTAACGCCATCCGTTCGGGCCGGCCGGTGAACAGCGGGGAGTACATGATCCGCAGCACGTTGATTGCACTGATGGGGCAGTACAGTTGCTACAGCGGCAAGGAAGTCGCCTGGGACCAGATCGCGGGCTCCGATTTCACGCTCGGCCCGAGCCCCGAAGACGTGCGCCCGGACATGGAACCGCCCGTCCGGCCCGACGCCAACGGCATCTACCCGGTGTGTACTCCCGGGGTGACCCGGCTGTTATAGCAGCCATTTCAGACACTTAACCGCCGCTGGTTCTCGTCTGGTAGCGTTACCCTTGCCGGTGCCGGATGAATCCAGCTTCATCTGCCAGCATCCAACACAGTGGCGGCGCCGTATCTATTCGCCCGCCCGATGCTCGGCTGGACCGTAAGGGCACACGGATGTCTCAAGAGCTCGTCAGCGTCATCATTCCAACCTGGAATCGCGCGTTTTGCATCTCGCGTGCCATCGATAGCGTGACCGCGCAGACATACCCGCATTGGGAGGCGATCATCGTGGACGACGGCTCGACGGATGACACCGCGAGAGTGCTCGCCGAGCGGTACGGTTCCGACAGACGAGTGCGGTACGAGTACCAGGAGAACGCCGGCGTCTCAGCGGCAAGAAACCGCGGGATCGCGATCGCCGAAGGGAACTACGTCGCGTTCCTGGACTCCGACGACGCCTGGGAACCCTGGAAGCTGGAACTCCAGGTGCGCTGTTTGGAATATTGCCCGGATGTGGGGATGGTCTGGACCGATATGGCTGCCATCGGCCCGGACGGCGGCGTGGTCAACCCGCGGTACCTCAAGACGATGTACCTGGCCTACCGCCGATTTGGCGAGAAGGACCTGTTCACGAAGTCGTATCCGCTGAGCGAGTGCGTTCCGCAACTCGGGGAACTTTTCCCAGGCCACCGCTTCCTCGTGGGCGACATTTTCTCGCCCATGATCACCGGCAATCTGGTGCACACGTCGACGGTGCTGCTCACGCGCGAGCGCTTGAAGCGGGTGGTAGGGTTTAACGAGGAGCTCAAGGTCTCCGGAGAGGACTTCGACTTCCACCTGCGGACCTGCCGGGAAGGACTGGTGGGCTTCGTGGACGTCGCCAGCATCCGCTATCAGATCGGCCGTCCCGGCCAGTTGACCAGCCGCCCGTACCGGGTCCACATGTCCCGGAACTTCCTGAACACGATTCTGCCGGCGATCGAGCGGGACAGACAGCGCATACGGCTGCCGCAACGCACCCTTCGGGCCACCGTAGCCTACGGGCATCGCTGGTACGGCGAGCAGTTGCTGCTGGCCCAAAGCCGCGCCGAGGCGCGTCGTCACCTCCGCGAATCGTTGCGCTGGCAGTGGAGCCTCCGCGCCCTGGGATTGTACGCGCTCTCCTGGCTGCCCGGCGGCTCCATCCGCATTCTCCGTTGGATCGCGCATTTGCCCGCTCGTCTTTGGAAGCCTCGGACCTCGGCGAATCCCGGTGCTCCGGATACCCCCGTCAGACTGGCATGCAAATCGGGAAGTGATCACTAACGGGTGGACACGTTGCCGCCTGCCATGGAAACGCTCGATCAAGCTCCGGGTGCGGATCGTGTGAAAGGCGCGGGTTCCGGAGGAGGCGAGCCCAGGGTCCTCTTCCTCATTGACACGCTCCTTGGAATGGGTGGCGCGGAAGGCGCGCTGCTGAAGATCGTCACGCACCTCCCTAAGCTGGGGTTCAAATGCGCCGTCGGCTCCTTCGATCTGAGCCGCGATCCGCAGTTTCTGAGCCTGTTTCCCTGCCCGGTGTACGATCTGACCTTGCGGAGGATCTACGGCTGGAATGCGCTCAAGGTGGCTCTCAGGCTGCGCCAACTGGTCGCCCGGGAGCGCTTCGACATCATCCACACGATGTTCCCGGCGTCGGATCTCTGGGGCGGGCCGATCGCACGCTTCCGGCGGCGCTCACTCCTGGTATCGAGCCGGCGCGACATGGGGATTGTGCGCAGCCGGAAGCACGACCTGGCGTACCGCTGGCTGGGAGGCCAGTTCGATCAGGTGCAGGCCGTCTCCGACGCCGTCGCCCGGGCATGCATCGCTCGCGACGGCCTCGACCCGCGCCGGGTCGCGACCGTACACAACGGCGTGGACCTCGAGCGGATCGCGGCCACGGAGCCGTTTGCCGGCCTCGCCGGCGCCTTCGATTTGAACCCGGATGGCGCGACCGTGGTGACCGCGGCAGGGAAGGTCTGGCCCGTCAAGGGAATCGATATCCTGATTCGAGCCGCCGCCATCGTGTGCCGCGAGCTTCCCCGCACCAACTTCCTTGTCGCCGGCTGGTTGGGACACGACTACGCGACCGAAGTGCAGCAACAGACGGAATCGCTCGGCTTGAGCGGGAACGTAAAGTTCATCGGGCGTCTGCCGCACATTGTCTCGATCCTGAAAGCGTGCGACGTATTTTGCCTGCCTTCGCGCAGCGAAGGGCTTTCGAACGCCTTGCTCGAGGCGATGGCGTGCGCGCTGCCGGCGGTGGCGACGGAGGTGGGCGGCAATCCCGAAGTGGTCCTTGAGGGGCAGACCGGATTTCTGGTGCCGGGCGAAGACCCGGAAGCGGCGGCGGCGCGCATTCTGGACCTGCTGCGCGACCCGGAATTGCGAGCCCGCATGGGCGCGACCGGCCGCGACCGGGTCCGCGAGCGCTTCACCGTCGAGGTCATGGTGCGCCGCATGGCCGCGCTCTACCGGGACCTGCTGTCAGCGCATCCGAGAGGCGGCTGAACGGGCGAGCGCCCGGCAAGAAGTCACTGCCGCAACAAAGCCTCAATATCGCGGCTGCCACGGATGACGTGAAGAATCAGCACATCTTCGGCTTCAACGCGGTAGAGGATGACGCACGCGCCCACAGAAAAACTTCGTAAGCCGGGGCGTAAATCTTCATCCCTGCGCCGTCCGATATGAGGTTTCGACTTCCGGTGCAAGACGATGCGTGATTAGCGAGCGGGACGTTGTTGCTCCGCCGCCAAGCGGGCGCGTCCGCGCCGCCCCACTTCCCCGGCGAGGCCGTCCATGGATTGCTCCGTGATGGTGCGCCCCTCGCCACGAGCAAGAGAGGCTTCGGCCTGATCGACAGCGGCAAGAATTTCCGCACGGGTGCGCTCCCGTTCTTCCCAGAAGGCCAGGGCTTCCCGCACCGCATCTTCTTCGCGGCTAAGCCGTCCGCTTGCAATGGCCTGACGAGCGAACGCCTTCTGGTCAGGGCTGAGTTGCACTTCCATCATTTCCAGAGTACGGCAAACATCGAGGGGAGACAGGCCTTTCAGGGATCGGGCTGAATTCCCGGCGAAGAAGCGTCGAAAGTATCCCGATTGCCAAGCAGCTCGCGCATCGCCGAGGCTGCTCTGGTGCTAACACCCGGGCGGCCGGTGTCCCGATTCCACTTGACAATCCAGTGGAGACGACACAGAATGTTGTTTCTCGGGAGACTCCACTTGAATGTCTAAACAAGATCGAACACAGGTGCTCCAGGGCACCCTCGATCTCATTGTCCTGCGCACCCTCGCGACCATGGGGCCGCAGCACGCGTACGGAATCGCGGCCCGCCTCCAGCAAGTGTCGGAGGACCTGCTCAACCTGAACCAGGGTACGCTCTACCCCGCGCTCGTCCGCCTCGAACAGCAGGGTTGGATCAAGGGGACCTGGCGGCGAACCGAGAACAACCGCGATGCAAAGTATTACGCCATCACCGCCGCGGGGCTGAAGGCGCTTGCGCGCGAAACGCAGCGCTGGCGCAGGCTGGCCGGAGTGGTCGAGAAGCTGCTCGGAGAGGAGTCCTGATCCATGCACCACTGGAGGAGATTTTTCGCCAAGCTTTCAACTCTGCTCCACCGAGAACGCGCCGAAAAGGAGATTGCGCGCGACGTCGAGTCGCAACTGGGCATGCTCGAAGACCAGTTGCAGCGCCGCGGCGTGCCGGCCGATAGCGCGCGCCTGGCCGCCCGGCGGGCCTATGGCGGTGTCGAACAGGCGAAGGAGGTCGCGCGCGATGAGCTGACGTTCGTCTGGCTCGATCACCTCTTGCAGGACGTGCGGCACGCATTCAGAAGCCTGTCGAAAAGCCGGGCGTTCGTGGCGGTCACCCTGGTCTCGCTCGGTCTAGGGATCGGCGCGAACACCGCCATATTCACGCTCGTAAACGGGGTCCTGCTCAAGCGCTTGCCGGTGCCCGACCCCGACCGTATCGTCCAGTTGCAAGCGCGGCTTCCTCAGTTTGAAAGCCCAGGCTTCAGTTTCCCGCAGTTCCGTGAACTGCGCAGTCAGACCGGAATCTTTGTCAGCGCGATCGGCTTTTCGGGGCGCCCAGCATTAGCCGCCGTGGACGGCGATTCCTACCCGATCGACTTCGAGTTGGTGACCGGCTCTTTCTTCCCCTTCTTTGGCGCCCGGCCCGCTCTCGGACGCCTCCTCGATGAGGAAGACGACCGTGTGGAAGGCGCACATCCCGTTTGCGTGCTCAGCTATCAGGCGTGGCAGACGCGCTTCGGCGGGGACCCGCGCGTAGTCGGGCGCACCATTCGGATCGACGGAGTCCCGTTGCAGGTCGTGGGCGTGGTGGAGCGGAAGTTCATCGGTCCAGAGCTGCAACGGCGCTTCGACGTGTGGGCGCCGACTGCGCTCCAGGGGTCCTTCGGAGATCCGCGCGAGTCAGCGAACTCAATCTGGCTTCGTGCCCTTGCGCGACTCAAGCCCGGACTCTCCCTGCCACAGGCCGGAGCCCGCCTGACCGTAGCCAGCCGCGGCATCGAAGATTCGCTCCCGAGGGACCGGGTGACGAACAAAGGAGCCATCTACCAAGTCCGCGATGCCAGCAAGGGGTTCGACAGTTGGCGCTCCCAGCTTCAGGATCCTCTGCTGGTTCTGATGGGAGCGGTGATCCTGGTGCTGCTGGTGGCGTGTGCGAACCTGGCGAATATTCTGGTGGCGCGGGCGGGCGCGCGCCGGCAGGAATTCGCGATCAAGCTCTGGCTCGGCATCTCCCGCGGGCGGCTGCTCCGGCAGTTGCTCCTGGAAACGTTTCTGCTGGTGTTTGCTGGAGGAGCGCTGGGCGTTTTCCTTTCCGTGGTGCTGACGCATTTTCTGCTGGACCTGTTCAACAGCGGGAACCAGTATATGAGTCTACAGGTCGCGCCCGACGCAGGGGTCCTGGCGTTTACCTGCGGTGTCTCGATCCTCACGGCCCTGATTGCCGGCTTGTATCCGGCCTGGCAGGCGTCGCACACCGACGGCGGCGCCGGTCTGAAAGCAATATCGCTCAGCCGAAGGCGCGCCGGCGCCGTCCGCCGCGGATTGATCCTGGTGCAAGTCACGGCGGCGGTAGTTCTGCTGTTCGCGGCGAGCTTGTTTACGCACAGCCTGGGCAAACTCAAGACCATCGACCTCGGGTATGACATCGACCACGTGCTCCAGGTGAGCATCGATGCGAGCGGGCCCCAAAAGCCGTTGAAACCTGGGGCGGAGCAGCCTGCACTCGCCGAGATTCTGACACGGGTGCGGCAATTGCCCTACGTGGAATCGGCGGCGTTCTCCGTGCCCGGCGTGCTTTCAGGCACCATGATGACTGAAAGCAGCCTTAGCGCCACGGACGCCTCGGGAAATGTGCGCGATGTGCAGGATGTCTACTTCCTGTTCGCAGGCCCGAGATACTTCGCAACCATGCGGATGCCGCTGCTCCGCGGGCGCGATTTCGCGCAGACGGATCGCCCCGGATCGCAGCCGGTCTTGATTGTCAACCAGCGGCTGGCTTCCCTGCTCTGGCCCGGCGAAGATCCCATCGGGAAGCAAATCGCCGGGTTTCGCATCAAGGACCTCGAAGTGATCGGCGTGGTGGGGAACAGCAAATATCAGGACGTCCGCGAAACCACGAAGGCGATCGCCTATCGGTGCTTCGATCAGACGCCGGTCACGAGCGCTACGCTCCAACTGCGATATCGCGGCAGCGCAACCCAGGTCGAGCGGGATGTGCGCCAAATCGTCAAGTCGGCGGCCCCAGCGTATCAGGTCTTCAACGCCTCGACGATGGAGCTGCTTCGCGACAGCCTGATCGCACTGGAGCGGCTGCTGACATTTCTCTCCGCCCTGTTTGGGGCTCTCGGCCTGGCCCTGGCCCTGACCGGCATCTACGGACTGATTTCGTACTCGGTGACACAGCGCACACGAGAGATCGGGATCCGGGTGAGTGTCGGCGCGCGCCGGATCGACGTGCTTCGCCTGTTTCTCCGTGAGTCCATGATGCTGACCGCCGCGGGTATATTGCTCGGCATTCCCATCGCTTTGCAGCTTACCCGGCTTATGCGGCGGATGTTGTTCGAAGTCTCGACGGCCGATCCCGCCGGGATTTCTGTGACGCTGATCCTGATCGTTCTGGGCGGCGCGCTCGCGTCGATCGTCCCAGCCCGCCGCGCCCTTCGGGTCAACCCGGTAGAAGCTCTGCGGTGCGAGTGAATCAGCTCACCTCGGACGCGCGGCTCCGTAACAGAGCCGCGACCGTGAGGGAGCGGTAACGGGACTTCCGGGACAGGAGTCTAAAATAGTTGCGTGGACGCCGGTTTCGACGACATCCTGCGGGATCCGGGCAGCTTGCGGCGCGGGCGCTTCCACTACCTGCCGGTCGCGCCCGGACGCATGGAGTTCGCCATCGAAGTTCGCCGCGCGATTCTGGACACGCGGCCCCAGGTAGTCGCGGTTGAACTCCCCGTCACGCTCGAGGCCGCATACCGGAGCGCCGTCTCCCGCCTGCCGGAGATGACCGTCCTGGTCTATCCCGAAGAGAACGATGCGGAGAGCGCCGTCTACGTGCCGGTCGAGCCGGCCGACCCTTTCACCGAGGCAATCCGCAGCGCTCTCGAACAGGGCGCCGAGGTTCTTTTCGCCGACCCGGACCTGGGCGAGCGGCCCCACATCCCGGATCAGTATCCGGACCCGTACTCGCTCCGCCACATCGGGCTCGACAAATACGTGGAGGCGTACCGCGTCTATCCGCAGCCGCGCTCGGAGGCGATCGCCGCGCACGCCGCGGGAATCGCGTGGAAACTCCAGGGCGCCGATCCGGCGGCCCAGGTGCTCGTAGTGCTCTCGCTCAACCTCCTGGACGCCGTTCTGGACGCGATGGAGACGCCGCGGGAGCCGCCGCGCCAGCGCCGGAAGCGGCGCGACGTCGAGCTGTTTAACCCGCACCCGGATTGCCTCGTGGAAATCACGGCCGAGTGTCCCTACCTGCAAAACCGCTACGAGGAATTCCGCAAGACGATGAGCGAAGCGAAGCTGGTCGATCGTCCGCGCGTGCAGCTTGCGATTCTGAGCGAGGCCGAGCAGGCGTACAGCAAGAACGCGGGAGATACCGTGGCGAGCTGGCAGCGGCGGATGCTGGCCCGCTACACGCGAAACCTGGCCATGACCGGCGGTGACATCACAGCGGGCGTTTTCGACCTCACGGTCGCCGCGCGTTCGGTGGTCGATGACAACTACGCCTGGGAAGTCTGGACCACCGCGGGCCGCTATCCGGCGCAGAAGACCGAAACCGGCCTCACGACCTTGAACCTGTCCGGCGAGGAGATTTGGCGGGACACGAAGAAAATCCGGCTCAGGCGGCGTCTCCCCCGTCCGAAGAGGCTCCTGAAGCCGGCCGGGTTGAAGGCCCGCAAGAGGGAGAAGGTGCGGGGCGAATGGGCGCGGCAGTTCCACGGCGAGGCGATCTGCTCCTACCCGCCGGAAGATCTCGTGATCGAAGACTACGGACGCGCGATCAAGAAAAAAGCCAAGAGCATTCTTTCCGAGGAGCGCACCCGCACCGAGCCGTTCCGCACCTCGCTGCTGGACGGCATCGACCTGCGCGAAACCATTCGCAACTGGCACGAAGGCAAGATCTATGTGCGGCAATTCGAAAAGACCGCGGGCGAGGTCGCGGCGGTCATCGTCATCTTCGACGCCGATCCGGAGGACCGCTACACCTACCAGACGACCTGGCTGGGCGAGCACCAAAACGAGTCCGACATGGCATTCTATTCGACCAACCCGTTCGAGCACGTCGTGGGCCCGGGCATCGGCCGCGCCGAATACGGCGGGTTTCTGATGAGCCTGCCGCCGCGCCGCATGATCGACGTCTGGACCGACCCCGATTACGGCCTCGCCGAGTCAAAGCCCGAGCGACTTCTGCTCGCCGGCCTGGACTATTCCATTCACAAATACGTTGTCTACGTTGCGGCGCGGCCGCCGCGGTCGATTTTCCGCTCGATTGCATCCCGGCTGAACCGAAACATTCTGTACATTCCGATCGGCCAGCTCTCGCCCCAGAAGCTGAAGAAGATCCGCGTGGTCCACGTCCTCGACAGCTATGAGCGCCGCGCGGAGGCGAAAGACTACATCTGGTGAGGCGGCGGAGCCGCGGAACTCCTGCTTGGCCTCGCGCAAACCTTCGTGCCGATCCGGGAGCCTCCGGCTGGACCTGGGCAGACCGCTCGCCGAAATATTACAAGCGTAGCAACTTAGTACCGGATCTCACACCGAAGCTCCGTACCGGATCTCACAAGTACCCCGAGTCCATTGCCTAAGTTCCCGTGCGCGACTAGGTTAGGTCCGCGACCGTGAAGCCCGTTTCTTTACGGTAGCGGCGTCTACCTGTAGCAGAGCCGCGACCGTAAGGGAGCGGTAGCAACGCATCACTCGGTCGAGGTCCTAGGCAAATTATGCCTAATACTCTTTACCGTACCCGGCTTGTCTTGCCGCTTGTTTTCGGATGCCTCGTGGCCCGCGGGCTTGCATCCGCCGACACGATCGATGTCACCGGGGTGGACGGAAACCTTGGAGAGAGTGGCTTCTGGATCAACGAAAACGGCCAGAACACCCCTCTCTACTTCGGTGGTGTAATCGACATTACGCTCACCAGCGGCGGCAAGAGCTATGACCGCTACACGCTCTGCGTGGACCTGTTCACCGACATTGATGTCGGAGGCGCCTACGATACGACGGTCCTGAGCCCCGGCCAAGCCGCGCTCATGACGGGCAAGGTTCTGGAGCGGGTAGCTTGGCTGGTGGATAACGTGCTTGTGCCAGTGCAGGATTCCTCCATTACCTCGCAACTGCCGTCCGCGGATTGGCTCTATCTGAATCCGGCTGCGCCTCCCGAGCCTGCCCAAGGCGCCGGACTCCAGTTGGCCATCTGGGATATCACGGAGGCCGGAGGCGATGGGTTCTCCAGCTGGCACCGTGCAGTTTTCTACCGATCCAAGCAACCCCACGCCATCGGACGTGCAGACCTCGGCGGAAACCTATCTCGCCTTAAGCACGGGCAAGAGCTCCGATCTCGCCTTCGTCTACGAAAACTGAGTACCGGGACCACCCCACCTCAATACGTGCAGATGCTGGAGGGACCAATGTACGCGGATGGACCACAGCCGGTTCCGGAGCCCTCGTCATTTGCGATGCTGGGCGGCATGTTGATCGCACTTGCCGGCCTGGTTCGGATGCGTTGAGAGTTTCCCGAGCGCGGCCTGCGCATTCCGCCGGCTGCGCCTCCCGGCTCTCCGGCGGCGGGCTTAGGGCCGGTCACGAAACAGCAGGTCCAGTGCCCCCGAACGGCTTTCCAAACGGTGCTGGCTCAGAAGCCGCTTGCCGGGCCGCGACCGTCAGGAGTCACCGCCGCTAGCCGGCCTCCCGTAAAGCGTTGAGTACAGTGCAACCTTGGCCACCGCGTTCGATTCCTCGCTGGATTGCATCCCGGCTGAGCCGAAACATTCTCTCCATCCCGATCGGCCAGCTCTCGCCCCCCCGCCGCCCGCACTCCCTGCCCTGGGCTCGCAAGCCCCGGTTGCGCCACCGGACAACCAAGTTAATTTGCGCTAATATGTGCAGAACCAAGGTGTTTCATCCGATAGGATTCTGGTGCGGAACTCGTTCACGGAGCATATCACGGAAGAACCGATCGAAGGGTACGCTTTGGGCAGGTTGCACGAGTCCGGTCTGGCCTATAGGGAGGAGCATTGGTCCGTCTGCCAGGAGTGCCGGGCGGGGATCAACTCAACGGACGCATTCGTAAACGCGATGAGGAGGGCAGCACGGGAGTTCAATGTATGACATCCAAGGAGCTGGGGCGGTACCGGGAGATGCTTTTGAATAAACAAGCGGAGCTGATGGCCGGCTTGACAAGCCGCGACGACATCGCGATCGAGCGAAGTGCCGATCAGGCTGACGAGATCCAGGGCGCGTTGGATAGGGAGTTGATCATTCGCACTCTGGACTCGAAAGCGATCACCCTGCGCAGTGTGGCGGCCGCGACACAGCGTATCGCCGACGGCACCTTCGGTGTCTGCGTTTCCTGTGACGAAGACATCGGCCCCAAACGCCTGAACGCCGTGCCATGGACGGCATACTGCGTTGCCTGCCAGGAAGCCGCGGACCGGGAAGAGCGGGGCCAGATCTTCCCGGGCTTCAAGGCGGCGTAAATGCCGCTTGCTCGCGCGCGCGGCTCTGGATTCCGAGCCGTGACCATCAACGAGCGGATGCCGCTGTTCTCCGGCGCAGGAGCCGATCTATGTGAGTCACGGCGCCGGCCCAGAACACCGCCGCCGCATATCCGGCAATGACATCGCTGGGGTAGTGCACACCCAGATAAATCCGCGATAACCCGATCGCGCAAATCAGTACCGCAGCCAGACCCCAGATCGCCGCCCGCGCCCTGCGGTTGGCAACACGCTCCGTAACGATGGCGGCGAGCACGCCGAAGAAGCAGATGGAGAACAGCGCGTGACCGCTGGGAAAGCTGAACGAGCGCGGTTCCTGGGTTCCGAAGAACGGCGTGGGCCGCGTCCGGTGAAACGCCAGCTTCAGCTTCCAGTCGAGTGCATAAGCGCCGCTCAAGAGGATCACAAACAGGACGGCCTGGCGGTTCCAGCGCAAGACGAGCATCGCAAGGAGCGCACCGATGCCCAGGACGAACAATGTGCGCGGCTCGCCCAGGTCCGACACCCAGCGCATCACTCCCGTGAGCCCGGACGAGGCGTTCTGGTGGACCAAAGCACGCACGCCGGCATCAAACCCGATGGCCGCGCCCGTGGCGACTCGTCCGGCCAGCCATACGAAGACCGCTAGTGCCGCCAGCGAGGCGATCAGACGGAATCCAAACAATTCCTGGACACGCGTGCCGGTGCGAAAGTGCATTCGGATCTCTATTGTAGCCGCGGGAACGGCTGGCCAGCCTCAGTTCCGGCAATTGCTGTAAGCTTTATTGGAAGGACAGGTCCAAAATGCGCACAACAAGAATCTTTATCCTGCTGGCGGTCGGAATAGCGGGGCTCGCTCCGCTCTCGAAAGGCGCGGAGGCAACGAAAATCTGGGAAGCGCCGCTGGTGGTGCCGACCTACCCGGCGGGCGCCCCCGATCCGAGCCCGCAATTCTTCGAAGGCCGCGGATACCAGGGCGCAAAGGGGCCGATCTATCCCTATCCGATCATCGACAAGCTGTTCGACACCAAGCAGGACCGGACCTACAAAGCGGTGTACCTCGAAAACGAATACATCCGCATTTGCGTGCTGCCCGAGCTGGGCGGGCGCATCTTCGAGGCCATCGACAAGACGAACGGCTACAACTTCTTCTACCGGCAGCACGTCATCAAGCCCGCTCTGATCGGAATGCTCGGCGCCTGGATCTCGGGCGGCGTCGAGTGGAACATTCCGCACCACCACCGCGCCAGCAGCTTCATGCCCGTTTCCTACAAGCTGGCGGAGAATCCGGACGGCAGCAAGACCATCTGGGTCGGCGAGATGGAGCTGCGCCACCAGATGCGCTGGGCCATGGGCCTGACGTTGCGGCCCGGCAAGGCTTACCTGGAAGGGACCATGCGCCTGTTCAACCGCACCCCCGTGACGCACTCTTTCCTCTACTTCGCCAACGTGGCCGTCCATGCAAACCAGGACTACCAGGTGATCTTCCCGCCGAGCGTCCACTGGGCAACGCAGCACTCCAAGGTGGAGTTTTCGAGCTGGCCGGTTTCGCACCAGCGCTACGGCGGCGTGGATTTTTCGAAGGGAGTGGACGTCTCCTGGTACAAGAACCATCCGAGTTCCAACTCGATGTTCGCGTTCGAGTGCAAAGAGGATTTTCTCGCCGGCTACGATCACGGCAAACACGCCGGCACTTTGCACATTGCCGATCACGGGATCATGCCCGGGAAGAAGTTCTTCACCTGGGGCAACGGCAGCGACGGCAGGATGTGGGACGGCATGCTGACCGATACCGATGGCGCGTACCTCGAGCTCATGGTGGGCGGCTACTCCGACAATCAACCGGACTATAGCTGGATCCAGCCGTATGAGGTCAAAACGATCAGGGAGTACTGGTATCCGTTCCGCGATATCGATGGCGTCAAGAATGCCAATCTCGATGCGGCAGTGAATCTCGAAGTGAATGGAGATACCGCCAAGGTCGGCCTGAACACGACCGAGCCGCGGCCGGATGCGAAGGTGGCCGTCCAGGCCGCGGGCAAAGTTGTGTTCGAGAAGGTGGTTTCCATCGCCCCCGGCACGCCGTTCGTCGAGGAGGTCAAGCTGCCGCCGGCAACGAAACCGGAGGACGTGAAGGTTACGCTCTCTTCCGGCGGCAGGGAGCTGATCTCCTATCAACCCGCGCCGTTCAAGGCGTCGGAGATGCCGCCGATCGTCACGCCGCCGCCCGCGCCGGACGAGATCAAGACGAACGAGGAGCTGGTTCTCGCGGGGCAGCGCCTGGAGCAGTTCTACAGCCCGGCGCGTGAACCCGAGCCCTACTACCTGGAGGCGCTCAAGCGCGATCCCTCCGACTATCGCGCGAACACCGCCCTGGGACTCATCGAATACAACCGCGGGCTGTTCGCGCAGGCGGAGGAGCGCTTCAAGACCGCGGTAGCGCGCGTCTCCAAAAACTACACGCGTCCGCGCGACGGCGAAGCCTACTACTACCTCGGACTGGCCCAGCGCGCGCAGGGCAAAGAGGATGCGGCGCTCGAGGCGCTCTATCGCGCGAGCTGGAGCTTTGGCTGGAATACCGCGAGCTACTACGCGCTGGCGGAGACGGAGTGCCGGCGCCAGGATTACGCCAAGGCGCTCGAGGATCTGGACCGCGCGCTCTCGACCGATTCCCTCAGCACCCAGACGGTGGCCCTCGAGTCGGCCGTTCTGCGCCATCTGGGCCGCATGACGGACGCCGGCCGCCTGCTCAGTGCGGCGGCCAGAATCGACCCGCTGGACCCGTGGGTGCGCCGGGAATCCCGGCTCGCGCTGGGCGGCGAACGCGAGCCGATCCGGGCCGGAGTGGATGCCAACGACGATGTTCAGCCCTACCTCGAGATCGCCACGGATTACGGCAACGCGGGCATGTATGACGACGCCGTAGCGGCGCTCCAGGATCTGATTGGGGCCTACACGGACAAGTCGCGCGTCTACCCGCTGGCGTACTACTATCTCGGCTTCTTCGACGAAAAACTCGGCAAGGCCGATGACGCCGTGGAGAACTACGCGCTCGCCGCGAAAATGCCCCCGGACTACTGTTTCCCGTTCCGGCTGGAAGAGATGGCGATTCTGCGCCGCGCGATCGAGCGCAACCCGAAAGACCCGCGCGCGCCCTATTACCTCGGCAACCTGCTCTATGACTTGCAGCCTGAAGAGGCGATCAAACAATGGGAGGCCGCGCGCGCGCTCGATCCGGCGTTCGCGATGGTTCACCGCAATCTCGCCCTGGCCTACGCACGGCGGCGGAACGATGTCCGGAGCGGCATCGCGGAACTCGAGGCGGCGCTCGCCCTGAAGCTCGACCCGCGGTGGATGTATGAACTCGATGAGCTCTATCAGGCCGCGGGCACGGCGCCCGCGACGCGCCTGGCATTCTTCAAGGAGCACCAGCAGGCCGCCCTGGACCGCGATGATGTGCTCGCGCGAGAGATCATGCTCGAGGTCGAGACAGGCGACTGCGACGAAGCGCTCAAGCTGCTCTCGAGCCGGAAGTTTTACATCTGGGAGGGCGCATCCATTTCGGCGCACGACTGGTACGTCGATGCCCACCTTTTACGCGGCCACAAGCTTCTGGCGGCCGGCAAACCCGCGGAGGCGCTCAAGGACTACGCGGCGGCGCTCGAATATCCCGTGAGCCTGGGGGTCGGCAAGCCGTACGGAGGCGACCGTTCCGCGGTGATGTACTACTACATGGGAGCGGCCTATGAGGCCTCGGGCGATGCAGCCAACGCAAAGGAGTATTACCGCAAGGCCGCGGCGGAGACGGGCGGGATCAGGCGGCGAAGGCGCATGCGCGCGGATGCCGGCGATCTTGCGTTTTACCGGGCGCTGGCTCTCCAGAAACTCGGCGAAAAAGAACAGGCCTCCGGAATCTTTCAGTCGCTCGTGACCTCCGGCGAGGAAATGCTGGCCAAGGGGGCCTCGGTGGACGATTTCGCGAAGTTCGGCGCGCGCACCTCGAAGAACGTCGAACAGGCCGGGGCGCACTACCTGATCGGGCTAGGGCAGATGGGCTTAGGGAAGACCCAGCAGGCCAAGGCCGAATTCGAACAGGCGGTGAAGCTCGACGTGAACCAGATGTGGGCGGCCTATGAGCTTGCCGCGCTGAAGTAGCGGGCTCGGTTCACCGCATCAACAGCACGCCCACCGCGATCGTCAGGACGGTCAGCGGCGCTCCGGCTCTCGCGTACTCCCAAAAGCTGATCGCCACATCGCGCCGCGATCGCTCGACCACAATCAGGTTCGCCACCGAGCCGAGCACCGTGAGATTGCCCGCCAGCGTCGAAGACATCGCCAGCGTCAGCCAGGCGCGCCTCGCGTCGGGCAGATGGGGAATCAGCGGCTTGAACACCAGCACCGCCGGGACGTTGCTCACGATGTTCGAGAGAATTGCGGAAGCCGCGCTTAGGACGCCCGTCCGGCCAAGCTGGAAGCGCGAGCCGAACGCGAACAGGTCGCGCGTGAGCGCAGTCTTTTCGACGCCGGCAACCACGATGAACAGCCCGATAAACATCACCAGCAGTTGCCAGTCGATTTCGTGGTAAATCTTCTGCGGCTTCACCCGCCGGGTGATGAGCAGCAGGGCGCCGGCCACCAGCGCCACCTTCGGAACCGGCCAGCCGAGGAAAAAACAGATCAGCATGGCCGCCGCGGCCAGAAGGGACTTCCCCATCAGCATCCGGTCTACTCGCACCCGAGGATGCGCAATCTCGACTCGCGCCTCTACCCGGAATTCCTTCCAGTAGACCGCCGCGATCACGAGGATCGTGAGCAGGAGTCCCACGGCCGCGGTGGGCGCCAGCGCCGCCGCAAAATCGGCATAGGGGATGCGGGAGAAGCTGCCGATCATCATGTTCTGCGGGTTTCCGGTGATGGTCGCGACGCTGCCCACGTTCGCGCCCATGGCCACGGCGAGCAGGAACGGCACCGGGTTGCGGTGGAGCCTGAGCGTGACCTCGAGCACCAGCGGAGTAAGCACCAGGCACATCGTGTCGTTGACGAACAGCGCCGAGAAGAAGCCCGAGACCGCGACGATCGAGGCCAGCAGCACGATCGGCCGGTGCGCGTGCTCGACCACCCACGCGCTCACCACGCCGAAGAACCCGGACAGCCGCAGGTTCGCGACCACGATCATCATGCCGAAGAGCAGGATGATCGTGTCGTAGTCGATCGCCGCATACGCCTGTTCGATCGAGAGCACGTTGAAGCCGATCATCAGCGCCGCGCCGATAATCGCCGCGCCCGTGCGATCGATGCGAAATCCCGGCAGGCCCCCGATAGCCAATACCAGGTAGGTGCCGCAAAAAATGAGGAGGGCAGCCAGCAACCCCTTCAGGATATCCCGCGCGCCGGACCGCAGCCGGGCGGCTCAGTTTTGGAGCGCGCGGGCCAGCGCTCCCTGCTCGATCAGCTCGGCCACGGTTGCGATGGCGGCCGAAGCGGGCTGGTCGCCGTCGAGCCGCGGGATGAGCGCGCTCACGCCTTCGAGCGCCGGGCTGGTCTTGAGCGGGCGCAGGAAGTCGAGCGCGCGCGCCGCCGCGAGCGCTTCGATCGCGAGGACCTGCCGCGTGTTCCACACCACCTCGCGCAGCTTCAGCGCCGCGGTCATTCCCATGCTGACGAAGTCCTCTTTGTTGCCGCTCGTGGTGATCGAGCCCGTGGACGCCGGCCCGGCGAGCACGCGGTTCTCCGCAACCAGCGCGGCAGCCGTCACCTGCGCCATCATCAGCCCCGATTCGAGCCCCGGATGGGCCGCCAGGAACGGCGGAAGGCCCTCGCTCAGGAACGGGTTCACGAGCCGGTCGACGCGGCGCTCGGAGATGCCCGCGAGCGCCGTGAGGGCGATGGCCAGGTAATCCAGTTGGAGCGCGAGCGGCTCGCCGTGGAAGTTACCGCCCGAGAGGATCTCGTCACCGAGCACCAGCGGGTTGTCCGTTGCCGAGTTCAGCTCGATCTCGAACACGCGGCGCGCCTCGCGGAGCGTATCGCGCACGGCGCCGTGAACCTGGGGCGCGCAGCGCAGAGAGTAGGCGTCCTGGACGCGCCCGCAGCCGGCGTGCGACGCGCGAATCTCGCTACCTTCGAGCAGGCGCACCAGGTGGGCCGCGCTCCGGGCCTGCCCGGCATGCGGGCGAACCCGCTGGATGCCCTCATGGAAGGCCCGCGGCGTGCCGCGCTGCGCGTCCGTGGTCATGGCGCAGACGACGTCCGCCGTATCCGCCAGCGTCTCCGCGCCGGCCAACTCGAGACAGCCGACGGCCAGCATGGCCTGCGTCCCGTTCACGAGCGAAATACCCTCCTTCGAGAGGAGCGTGATCGGTTCGATGCCGGCGCGCCGCAGCGCTTCCCCGCCCTGAAGGCGCTGGCCCTCGAACCCGGCTTCGCCCTCGCCGATGAGCACCAGCGCCATGTGGGCCAGCGGCGCGAGATCGCCGCTCGCGCCCACGCTCCCGCGAGACGGAACCACGGGCGTCACGCCGCGCCCGAGCATCTCGCAAAGCCGCTGGGCGACCACGGGCCGAATACCCGAGCAGCCCTTGGCAAGCACATTCGCACGGATCAGCATCATCGCCCGGACTTCGGCGCGCGCCAGCGGCTCGCCCACGCCGCAGGCGTGCGAGCGGACCACGTTCCGCTGCAACTGCTCGAGCTCTTCCGGCGGAATGCGGATGTCCGCCAGGTGGCCGACCCCGGTGTTGACGGCATACACGGGCTTGTCTCCCGCGGCCAGCCGCTCGACCACGGCGCGCGAACGGAGCATTTTCCGGATCGCGCCGGGCGCGAGCGACACCGGCTCCCCGCCCGCGGCGACAGCCCGCACTTGCTCAATCGTCAACCGCTCGCCGTCGAGGATCACCATAGGACCTCATCCTTGCACGCCGGGCGCCACCCGGCGGCTCAGCAGCTTGCCGGCGGCTATGATGGCGAGAGCCAGGACCGCGCCGGCAGCGTAGCGCAACGCCTCGGTCGTGGGCAGCCGCGGGGCAGCGAAAGCGTCCGTTAGCATCATCTCGGCGCTCACCTTCCCCAGAATCGCCGCGCCTAGATAGATCAGGATCGGGTACCGGTCCATCAGGACCGCGAGCAGGGTGCTCGAAAAAATCACGAACGGGATACTTAGCGCCAGGCCAAACAGGATCAGCGCGAAACTTCCTTTCGAGGCGCCCGCGACCGCCAGGATATTATCCACCGACATGGTGATATCGGCGAGCACAATCCAGCAGATCGCCTGTAACAAATTGCGCGGCGCTTTGGCTGCCGCGGCTTCCGAGCTGGCGTCGAGGAGGACCTTGACGGCGATCCAGGCGACGAAAATTCCCCCGGCGAGCCGCACAAATTCGAGTTTCAGCAACTGAGCCGCGGTGAACGTGAGCGCTACCCGAAGAATCACGGCCAGCAGGGCGCCGGATACGACCGCCATGCGGCGCTCGGGCCGGGGCAATCCTCGCACCACCAGGGCAATGACCAGGGCGTTGTCGCCGGCCAGAAGCAGATCGATGAAAATAATCGACAGGCAATCGATCAGGAAGTGAGGGCCGAAACTCGTCTGCATGGGTAGGCGCGCAACTCCAAAGGGTAGCACGGCGTACTTGCCATAGAATCGAATGATAGCCTCCATGGAGCGTCTACCGTATCAGGCCACGCCGCTCGCGGCCGCCTACGAAAGCGTGCATCCGCCGGTCACCGTGCTGCTCGACAACGTCCGCAGCATGTACAACGTGGGCGCGTTCTTCCGCACCGCCGACGGCGCGGGCATCGAGCGCCTGTACCTGTCGGGGATCACCGCGCACCCGCCCAAGCGCGCCATCACGAAAACCGCGCTCGGCGCCGAGGCCAGCGTCGCGTGGGAATACGCCTGGGAGCCGGCCCCATTTGTGGAAGCGATGCGGGCGAGCGGCCATGAGATCGCGGCGGTGGAGACGAGCCTGCACTCCGTGGACCTGTTCGACTGGCAGCCGCGCTTCCCCGTCTGCGTGATCTTCGGGCACGAGGTCGAGGGCATCCGGCCCGAGTTGCGCGGCCTCAGCGACACCCACGTGCGCATCCCGATGCTCGGCGCCAAGCACTCGCTGAACGTAGCCAGCGCGGGCGGCGTGGTGCTCTACGAGCTGCTCCGCAAGTACCGGCGGATGATCGAAGCTGCCGGAGTTCCCGCAACCTCCCGGCTCCGGCTGCCATAATCTGTACCTTATGCCAGCGCCCACAGATAATCGTCCGCTCGCCCGCCGTCGAGCCTGCGCCTCGGTGGCGTTCCTCGCCGTGCTTCTGGTTTTCGTGTGGACCGCGGCCCGGATCCACTACGCGTTTGGCGGAAACCGGACGGCGGTATTCTGCACCGGCTCCCTTTTCCGCGTACCGCCGGATCTGGATGCGGGGACGTATCGTTTCCGGGGCGACGGGTACGATGGCCAATTCTATCGATACCTGGCGCACGATCCATTCCTCCGGAAAGGTTACTCCCGCTATGTGGATGCGCCGCAACTGCGTTTTCGCCGGGTTCTGGTTCCGCTGGCGGCCTGGCTCGTCGGGCTAGGGCGGCAACAATGGATCGACGGCGCGTACTTTGCCGTGGAGATGCTCTTCCTGGCGTTGGGCGCATACTGGTCGGCGCGCTTATTGGCGCGCCGCGGCCGCTCACCGCTTTGGGGACTTCTGTTCGTGGTGGTCCCCGCCACCTTGGCTTCTTTCGACCGCATGCTGGTAGACGGCCCGCTGCTGGCGCTGTTCGCCGGCTTCCTGTTGTACTGCGAAGAGGAGCGCTGGAAGCGCGTCTGGGTGCTGGCGATGCTGGCTGCCCTCACGCGCGAGACCGGGCTGCTGCTGGGCGCCGCGTTGGTGACGGATCGCTTGCTCGATCGCGACTGGCGCCGGGCCGCGTGGTTCGCTTCGAGCGGCGTCCCGACGGCCGCCTGGTACGCGTACCTGGCCGCGCGGCTGCCGCATGACGGTCCCGCAGGGGTACTCGCACTTCCGGGCTGGGGCCTCGTGCGGCGCCTGCTTTGGTTCCGGCCGTATCCCGATCCGCGCATGCAACTATTGCTCCAAGTCACCGATTTTCTGGCCGTGCTGGGCCTGGCCATCAGCATTGTCCTGGCCGCGCGCTGGATATTCAAGCGCCGCTTGGAGCCCGTAACGCTCTGTGCCGGTTTCTTTGCGGCCCTGGCATTGGTGCTCGGCTCGCGGGGTTACATGACCGAGGCATTTGGCTTCGCGCGTCCTGTTTCTCCGCTGCTGTTGTGGGTCATGATTGAGGCGGTCTCCCGCAAGACGTGGAGCGCCCTGGCGCCGCCGCTCGCGGTAAGCCTCAGCGTCGGCCTGATGTTTGCCAATCAGTTGCTCACGGTGGTGAGGGGCCTGCTGGGGCGCTAAGCCTTGCGCCGCTTGGATGGCGCGGCCCGCGATCCGCGGGACGCGTGCGCTCCATGGGGCAAACCGGGCGCCGCTGTGCGATTTCGGAGAGGGGAGTTGGCGGGCGGCCCCGTTGCGCGGAGGTGTCGAAGGATGCTGGGGGCACGGCTGCGGGCGTCTACAAGCCGAACTTTCCGCATGGCCAGCCCGGGGCTTCCTCGGGTTCTTTGAGAGCCTCGGTTCGGCCGGCGCTTCGGAAGGAGACGGGTTCGTTTCGGCGGGGGCGCAAGTGGTTGTATTTTGTTCGGGTTGGGGCCCGGAAATGGGTTCGTTTGGTTCTTTTGGTAGTTCTTCGTCCGGTAATTGTCCCCGCAGGGCTTTGAGGCGCTCGAACTCCTCGACGGCGCGGCGGTAGTGGCGTTCCGCCTGGGCCTGATAGCGCAGAAACAGGGACCAACTGTTGGACTTGCGGGCCATCTGCTGGAAGCCTTCGCCCAGCAGGTAGTTGCGGTTCTGTTGGCGCGTGATTTCGATATCGCCATTGCCGGCGAGTTCCGGGTTCATGA
>Ga0326727_10002228_pt1 | contig 67618 bp, 44 predicted proteins | sample MB2enrmetagenome_FD_207643 | JGI IMG/M metagenome (GOLD analysis project Ga0326727, IMG submission 207643) | Lab enriched peat soil microbial communities from McLean, Ithaca, NY, United States - MB29MY | ecosystem: Environmental > Terrestrial > Soil > Wetlands > Peat | place: USA: New York...
AGCTTGAATATGCAGGCTCCTGTGGCCTCGGATTCTCCTCGGCGTGGGAGAAGAGGGCGGGGGGCCTATCTACCCCACAGGCTCGGGAAGGACTTCCCGGCCTCAGCGCAGATCGGCCTCCGCCGTCGGACCCAGCTAACTCTGGAGGTTGTTTTACACCCGAAACCAACATCGATACCAAGATACAAGCGCAGACCTGCGTTTTTTGCAGGTCTGCGGCTCTTCCCCCCGCGTGTCCTCAACCCCCTCACCCGGCCCGCGCCGGCTGATGAAAGCACGGTCGCAGCCCACCCTCTCCCCCAAGGGGGAGAGGGCTCGCGCGGCTCGGGGAACGCGCGCCGTGCCACTGTTTTCATTTCCTGCTCGCGTTTGCAGCTCCAGGAGCCGCGCGACCCACGTCCAGGTGGCGAAAGTTCATCAGGGCGTTGAAGAGCAGGAAAAAGCTTCCGGAGTTTTCATTTCGCCACATGGGGTTGGTGGCAAAGAGCAAGATGTGTCCTTGGCCATGGGGCACGTCCACCAGCGCGGGCTTTTCTGCCAGCTCCGGGGCACCATCCAGCAGCCCGCTCAGCAGCAGGTTCTTGGCCTCCGCAAAACGCAGAATCACGCGCGGAAACTGCACGGCGGGAAGGATGCGAGAGCCCAAATACATTCGGATTTCGTCCGGGACGTAAAGCTCCTGCTCGCGCGGGGTGCGTTTGGGCTCCTCTTCAGGAGGCATATATTGGCGGCCCTGAATCACATCGGGATCGGTGAGCGAGCCGCGGCCGCTGCTTCGTGCCTCGCCTTCTTCCCCACGCCTCCGGCCGAAGCCGACGCCGACATTGAGGACGGCGCCCGCGCGGTAGTAGACGTAAAGCTTCTCGCCATACCCATAAGCGATTGGGCTCTTCGCATCTTCCACGTTGGCCAACAACACATCCCCCGGACAGACAAGCCTCTGCGGCCTGCGCAGCGAGAGCATCTCCGTCATTCCGCCTTCCACCGGCAACACCGACGCCCCCTCAACCGTCACCAGCAGGCCCCCCTCCTGGACGAACTTCTCCAGATTGGCAAGCCCGGAATAACCCAGTCCGCCCCGAATATCATCGCTCGAATCAAGCCCGGGGGCGAAGAAGTTGGGCGTCTCCGGGGTTTTTTTCCAGGGCATGGGATTGCCGCGCAGAGGGATGCCTTGTAGCATGCCCGAAAGGTCGTCCCAATCCGGCGGCACGATGATCACGTCGAATTGATCGCGGAGTTTTGCCGTGTCGCGAATTTTCGTGTCGGCGATATAGGTGTAGGGAATCTTGAGCTGGTCCAGGCTGATGCGAAACCAGCCATCGTCCTGTGTTTCCTGCCAATCGTGCATGAGGGCGACCCGCGGGGCCTCGAGCGCATGGTGGGCAACGCTCACTTTCTCATCCGTCGCCAAGACGCTGATGCCGAGTTCGCGCGCGGCGGCTTCAATCTGGCTGCGGTCTCCGTTGGCAATAATGAACGAGCCGCGCGCGAACTTTTGGTCACTCACTTCGAAGGGCTCCTCGGCCGCTTCCATAGGGACGCTTGCCAGCTGGTAGCGGAATGTGGCCAGCACGCTGTCGGTGTTGTTGTTGACGAGATAGGTGGCGTGCCCGCTTCCCTTCACTGCCCCGTTCACAATCACCCTGCCCTCCACTCGAGTCATGGGCACATCCAGGATGCCGGTGTCCATCACCCGTACCGTCTTGACGTTGGCCAGTGCGCCCAGCGTCCACCCCGTGTCGTCGTAGGGCCGGGGATCGCGCGGGCTGTAGTATTGGGTGTCGAGCAGGGCATCAGCGAATCGGCTATAAGGCTGATCCATGCGAATGATGTAGCTGCCGGCGGGGAAATGTTGGGTAACCGTGGTCGCGGACTCCTTCTCTTTTGTTTTCTGCTCCCCGGCTACTCCTTTGGCCTCAGCCGATGTTGTCTCGCCTCGTGCTTCCATCGCTCTTGTCTTTTGGCGCCCCGCTGCTTCCCCGGCTCCCGCCGGTTTTGGCTCGCCACCCTCCTCCTTCGCTTCTGTCGTTTTGCTTTCACCGCCGATGGCCGGGCTCTCCGTCTTCGGCACCGGCGCGCTGAACTCTTTCTGAGCGCGCGAAATCTCGATGCCCTGGGATTGAAGGATATTCAGCAATCGCGCCTGGTCGCCGGGGCGAAGATCATCGGCGGGCAGCACCCAGGCGGCCGGACCCTCGGTGCGCGCCTTAGCCACGGCACGTTTGCTCTTTAGGTAAAAGTTTTCGAGATACTCCTGGGCGTGGCTGGCCACGTTGTACATGCCAAGCAACAAGCCGCTCTGCTGGAGGTTGATGTTGTCGCGCGCCGACCATTTCACCTTGGGCAAGGGCGGATTGGGACGGTACCATTCGCGGCTGGTCTCGGAGGGTTCGAGCGAGTGCTCGCTGGTATCCGCGCCCACGTTGCTGAAGGTCTCGTAGAAACGGCCGATAGCATTGTGACCCACCGCCGCCCAGAACATGTAGTTCGGTGCCCAGCCGTCATAGAAGCCGTGCGTCCAGACGCCAATCACGCCGCGCTGGGTGAGTTCTTCCACCTCGTAAAAGGCCATGCGCTGCCACTCGCTGGTGGCGATGGGATCGATCCAGGCATTGTAAGGCCCTGTGCCGGTGGAGATGTAAAGATAGGGGATGGATTCGTGCAGATCGTGCAGGACGGTGGCGTGCCACTCGAGATAGGTCTTGGTGATGTTCTTGGAGAGGTCGAGCGCCAGGGTGATGCCGTCGCGATTATTGTCGTGCGCGACGTAATGCCCCCACCAGGTGAGCGGATAGGTGTTGGCCTCCGGGTGGTGCTTGCGGTACATGTAGACATCGACATAGCGGTCGTGACCGTCCGTCTCGCTCACAGGGGTGAGCAGCACGATGGAATTCTTGCGGATCGTGTCAATGAGCGCTGTGTCTTCCACCGCCAGGCGATAACCTAATTCCATCAACATCTCAGGCGAGCCGGTTTCGGGCGAGTGAATGCTTCCGGTCGCCCAGTAGATCGGCTTGCCCACTTCGACCAGCGCCTTGACTTCGGCGTCACCAAGGCCTCGCGGGTCCGCCAGCCGCGCCGTTATGGTGCGATAGCGATCCAGATTCTGGAGAGTGGCCTCGTCGGCAATCGCCACCAGAATCATCTCGCGGCCTTCTTCACTTTGCCCCATGGAGAAGACCCGCACGCGCGGGCTGCGGCTGGCGAGCAGGTGCATATAACCGTTAATTTCCGCCACGTGGTCAAGCACATCCGGCGCGCCCACGATGTGGCCGAGGTAGGTATCCGGGGCCGGCACGCAGGAGCTCAAGGGCAGGTGGTCCACAAGTTCTGTGGAGAAGAATGGCTCCGTGGTGTTTTTGCGGATCGCGGCGGTGTAGGCTGCGTCGTCCTTCACCCCACAAGGCGCTGACGATTGAGCGGCCCAGGCACATCCAGGGGCGACCATTACGAACAAGCTGACTAGAGCGGATAGCAGACAGCCAATACGTTTTTGCATAATATTCTCCAGAAGTAACGGAACGGCTTGCCTGGGGCTGTCAGAATACCAGCCCACTCCGGCGCCCGGAGCGGCTCCGCCGCCTGACTTGCGGAAAGCCTCTGGCTTTCCGGCCAATTCCGCCTTTCGTCTTCCTTCGGAAAGGCAAAGCCTTTCCGCAAGTCAGGCGGCGGAGCCGCAAGGCCTCATGGACGGTAACAAGCTTAACTTGCACAAGCGTGCAGCTTGCTGTCCCCCTGGTCCGCGATGGAATTGCGGGTAGGGCAAGCCCTACCCCTACAACTCGCCACTGAATCCTCACATGCCTGCGGGCCACCCTCTCGCGTGGAGACCGTGTGAAGACACCGGTTCGCGTGTCATACACAGGAGTCCGCCACTCTTATTGGCGGACGACGACGAATCTCGCACTGCCCTGAGAATACTCAGGGCGAGATTCCTCTCCCGCGACTGCGGGATCGGAATAACAGCATAGGCAAGGTTATCACACAGAGTCTTCCGGGGGGGAGAGAGCTGGATAGACGCAAGCACAGCGGGCGTGACGCCCGCGCTACTTCACTCGTATCTCAGCGCCACTATGGGATCCACCTTCGTCGCGCGCCGTGCCGGGATATAAGTTGCCACCAAGGCGACGCCCGCCAAGATCAGCAACACCGACGCAAACGTTAGCGGGTCATCGGGCTGGACGCCGTAGAGGAGACTGGACAAGAGCCGAGTCACTCCCAAGGCGCCAACAATTCCCATGCCCATCCCTATCACGGCAGGAATCATGCCTTGATGCACCACCATGCGGAGTACGTCGCCTTTCTGCGCACCGAGGGCCATTCGAATCGCAATTTCGTGAGTGCGCTGGGCGACGATGTAGGAAAGGACTCCGAACAACCCCACCGCAGCCAGCGCCAGCGACAAAGCGGCGAAAGCAACCAGCAAAGTCATATTAAAACTGGCGTCGAGGGTGATCCTGCCCAGAAGCTGGTCCATCGTCAGGATGCTCGAAACCGCCAAGTCGTGGTCGAGTTGCGCGAAGACTCGCTGGATTGGCAGGGCTAATTTAGCGACATCGTGGCTTGAGCGTATGACAAGCATGGTGTAGTTTGGAACATTGCCTTCGTCAAAGGGTGCGCAAATGGGAAAGTACATGATGGGCAGAGGAGGCTGGGCGAGCTCGGAGCGCGTATCGCCGACCAGGCCGATAATTGTAAAGGGCTGATGGCCCATCGAGATCAGATGTTTGCCAATCGGCTCCTCTCCAGGAAAATACTGACGGACAAAGGACTCGTTAATAATGACCTCATACGGTTTGCCTGCCCGTTGCTTCTCATCGAACGTCTGACCTCGCAGAAGGGGAATTCCCAGCGCCGCGAAATAACCCGGGTCGGCCCACTGAACAATGCAGTACTGGACCTGTCCCGCCGGGAGCGGGGGATGCTCCGCGATCGCGAAGCCGTTATCTCCGGGGTATCCCCAGCCAGGCACAGACCGAACCAGTCCCGCCCGCTGGACCCCGGGAAGCGTCCGCACGCGCTCAAGTAGGGCGTCATAGAAACTCGCACGCTGCACGGGTAGGTGGTACTTTGCCTCGGGAAGGCTGAATCGCATGGTGAGCACGCCGTCCGTCGCGCAGCCGAGATTGACAAAACGTAGGCGCGCGTAACTCTTCAGCAGCAGACCGGCCCCTACCAACAGCACAACGGTGAGCCCCACTTCCAGCGCTAGCAGCCATTTGCGCAGCCGGACAGGCGCTTCTCCAGGGCTGTGCGAACGCGACGATTCCTGGAGAGAAACGAGAATCTGCTCGCCCCTGACCGATATAGAGGAAGCCACGCCGGCAAAGAGCGCGCAGGCGAAAATCAGGACTGCAATGAAGGCCAGAACCACGCCATCCATGCGGATGGCTTCAACGCGGCTCACGTCCGGCCGCGACGCGACGAACCATTGAATCATAGCATACGCCAGAAGGAGACCCCCAGCGGCGCCAGCGGCGGAGAGAAGCAAAGTCTCCGTGAGGTGCGCGCCTAACAAACGCCACCGGCTGCCCCCGAGCGCGGCGCGAACGGCGGACTCCCTTCGTCGGGCGACTCCGCGGGCCACGAGGAGGCCCGCGACGTTCAGACACGCAATCAGGAGCAGGCACGCGGTCGCGCCCAGCAGGACGTACAGGGGCGTCTTGACATCACCGACTATGTCCTCGAGCAGCGGGCGGCTGTGGGCGGCTTTGCTGATGAAGGCATCTTCGGGGTGCGCATCGTGCAGGCGGCGCACGATCACCGTCAGCTCCGCCGTGGCCTCTGCGGCGCTCACCCCAGGCTTCAGACGGCCAATGGCGGCGAAGTCGTGGGAATCCGGCGCCTCCATCTCTTGAGGAGATTCCTCGTGATAAACCGGCGTCCACAATTGGGTGGTATGGTCCGGGAAGGCGAACCATGCCGGCATGACCCCCAGCACCACGTAGGACTTTGCATCGAGATGGATGCTCTGGCCCACAATCGAGGGCTCGCCGCCGAAACGTCTTTTCCACAGTCCCCAGCTCAGAACTACGGTCGGAGTGGCGGATGGGCGGTCATCGGCGGCGGTGAAATTGCGGCCCAGTGCCGGCTCGACGCCCAGCGTGGGAAACAAATTCCACGAGCATTCGGCGGCGCTCACTTTTTCCGGAAGCTGCCCACCCGCTGACGAGAGGTTGTACTGCCCACCCCCCAAAAGAGCCAAATCGGAAAACGCGCGGCTTTGCTTTTTCCATTCGGCAAATACGCCGCCAGCATTGGCGTTGTACGGAAACTTATCATCTGAACTGTGCTCGTAGAGCCGAAGCAGGCGGACCGGGTCTTTAAACGGCAATGGCTCGAGCAACACGGAATGCACCACAGTGAAGAGCGCAGTTGTGGTTCCAATGCCCATCGCCAGAGTTAATACGGCCGCCGCCGTGAAGCCAGGATTGCGCCGAAGTTGGCGCAAACCGTATCGGACATCATGAAGCAGCATCTCGAGCCAATTCCATCCCCACATATCGCGACTCTCCTCTCTTAGAACAAGGTCGTTGCCGAAGCGTCTTTGCGCGGCGTAATGAGCTTCCTGGGCCGAAAGGCCGCGCTCGATCTGTTCCTGTTCGCGCAGCTCGCGGTGAAGGCGCATCTCTTCGTCGAGATCAGCATCGAATCGGCCGCGACGGAGCAGCATCAGAAGTCGTCTGACAATTTCAGCTAACATGTTTTCCTTTTATTTCCAGCCACTGGCCATTGACCACTGGCCAGTGCTCGTTCACGCGGTCTGAATTGCGCGGGTGATAGCTTGTACGACCCGCTCGAATTGGGACACCTCAACCTCGAGCTGCTTGCGACCCAATGCCGTGAGGCGGTAGTAACGCGCCCGGCGATTCCCCGCCGTTAGGCCCCATTTTGCGGTGACCCAGCCTTTAATCAACATGCGCTGGAGCGCGGGGTAGAGCGAGCCTTCCTCGACTTGCAAGACTTCGTCGGAGACCTGCTCGATCCAGTTGGCGATCTCATAGCCGTGCAGTTCCCCGCCCCGCGCCAGGGCCTTGAGGATTAAAAGGTAGAGCGTTCCGGGAGGGATTTCGTCCTGGTGCATGTGCCTCCTTGCCATAGTTAGACTATGTCAAGAAACAAAAGTTAGCACGGGCTTGAACATTTTTCAACTTGGGTGTGGATTTGCATTCCCGGTCAAATGAGAGAGCAGCCGAATTCGCTGGGGGAATGACTCGGGTCAGCTTCATCATGGTGAAACTCGTGGGGTCCGGAACCTGCCCTTCGATACGCGCCAGGCAGAAACGTTTGCGATAGGGTCACGTTGCTTACGGTTCCTTCGCTTTGACCCCCTCACCCGCCTCCGGGCCGTAGCCGGTTGTGCGCCCAGAGCGTCCATAACCCTTTGGCGGGCGAGGGCCCGTCCCGCCTCGGCTGAAGAAAACGCCCGTGCGGGCGCCTCCGGAGCTGGGACGAAAATATTTTGCCGCCATTACGTTTTTCCCCTCCCATTTCCGCCTTATAGGGTGAGGGCAAAAAGGTTTTGCCCCATGAATGCAAACCGAAAAAGGGAGGCACACTATGAACGGGATTCGGATTTCCTCGCTGATTAAGTTCTCAGGGCTGGCGCTGTTAGCTGCCTGCTTGATGGCAGGCCATGCAAATGCACAGGAGTTCGAAGGGAAGTTCACCCTGCCGTTCCAGGCTCGTTGGGGCAATGCGACTTTGCCGGCTGGGAACTACTTTTTTACCGTGGGCAGTCCGGGCACGCCATTTCAGGTTCACCTCTATCGTGGGCGGAAATGCGTGGGCGTCATTATGGCCCAGTCCTTTGACAAGACTTACTCCGGGCTCGCGGAGTTGACGCTGGAAGAAGGCAGCGTGCGCGCCTTGAACCTTCCCGAGATTGGGATAGTCCTTCAATACACGCCGCATCACCCCAAACACCTCACGGCGCCCGAGGAGCGGCAACTGGCTCAGCTCGTGCCAGTCACGGCAGCCAGCAAGTAAAAACGCTGGATTTTGCCGGGAAAAATCGAGGGCCAGAGCACACGCCGCTCTGGCCCTTGCCTTTTCTTGTGTGGTTTATGCGTGAGGGGGATACTAGCTTTTACCCAGAAAATGCAACTTGTGGCGCGCGCGTCTCGCCCGCTGTCATGGGAGCCTCCCGCTCCCGCTATCGGCGCTAGCGGGCACGGGCTAAATGCACGCGCCACAGCGGGCGAGACGCCCGCGCCACACCTCAGCTTGTCGGGTGCTCGTTACCAACCTCGAGCACTTCCTGCACCTTGCGCACCAGGGCTCCCGGTGCGAAAGGCTTCTGGAGAAAAGCAGTTGTTGGATCCGACATGCCCCGCCGGGCGACAGCGTCCGCCGTATAACCTGAGACATAGAGCACCTTCATCTTCGGACGGTCGGGCTTGAGGCGCTCGGCCAGTTCGAGGCCGCTCATGCCGGGCATGACCACGTCGGTGAGCAGCAGATCAATGGTGCCTTGGTTTTGCTCGCAGATCTTGAGGGCATCGTCAGGTCTCTCAGCCGCGATCACGGTGTAGCCGGACTCCTTTAAAACCTCGAGAGTCAAATTCCGAACCATCGCTTCGTCTTCAACCACCAGGATGGTTTCCGAACCGCGCGTGCGATGCTCGACCGTTTGGCGGACCTTGGCCGGTTCTTCCACTTGATCGACACGTGGCAAGTAAATCTTGAAGATCGAGCCACTCCCTAATTCGCTATAAACATAGATGAAACCGCCACTCTGATGGACAATGCCATGCACGGTAGCCAAGCCGAGCCCTGTCCCTTTCCCCTGCTCCTTGGTAGTGAAGAAGGGCTCGAAGATATGCTTCTGGGTTTCCGCATCCATGCCACATCCGGTATCGCTCACGCTGAGCAGGACGTACTGCCCGGGACGAATGGGGTAGTGGCTGCTGGCGCGAACCTCGTCGAGGGTGACGTTTTCGGTTTGCAGGACTAGCTTGCCGCCCTGCGGCATGGCGTCGCGCGCATTCACCGCCAGATTCAGAATTACCTGGTCGATCTCTCCCGGGTCGGCTCTCACCCGCCCCAGGTTCGGTCCCGGAATGATCACCAGCTCAATGTCCTCGCCAATAATGTGTCGCAACATGCGGTTGATGTTGGCGAGAGTGGTGTTCAAATCGAGCACCTGCGGCTGGAGCACCTGCTGCCGGCTAAAGGCCAAAAGCTGGCGCGTCAGGGTGGCGCCTCGATCCGCCGCCTTCAAGAGCTCGGCCATATGCGCATACTTCGGGTCCGCGGGATCCAAACGCCCCAAGACGAGCTGGCCGAAACCGGAGATTACCGTCAGCAGATTGTTAAAGTCGTGGGCCACGCCACCCGCCAGACGCCCGGCGGCCTCCATCTTCTGAGCATGGCGAAGCTGCTCTTCAAGCCGCCGGTGCCGGGTAATGTCCCGGCCGATACCTTGGACCTCGGGCGGCATGCCGCTTCGTTGGATGAGCCGTGTTCCCAGGTCCACTCGCAACCTGGTATTGTTTTTGCCCACGATTTCCACTTCGTAGGTGCGTTGTCCTTCCTGGCTTGCTTCCTGAAGCATCTGGCGAGCCAGGACGGAGGATTCTGGCGCCAACATCTGGGCGAGGTTCATCTTCAGGACCGCGGGTATGTCACATCCGGTCATCCGCCGCCCCGCTTTGTTTAAAGAGGTGAGGTGGCCTTCCAAGTCGCAGGTGAAGACCATGTCGTTGGCATTCTCGAACAGTTCCTGATAACGCTCCCGGGCCGCGGCTTCGCCCTGCAGCGAATCGCGGATGCTCTCCGTCTTCTCCGCCACCTGCCGCTTGAGCAACACCGCCCAGAGTGTCGAAGCGAGCACCAAGGCCGCCAGGAGGGCGACTATTCTGAGCATTCGCTTGATGTTCCACCAGGGAGGGGGCTGAACCAACACGACGTCGCCGAGCGAACGAACAAGAATCCGAAATGCCCGCGGATTGTGGCTTTCATCCGCCTCGAGCATGCAGATTCCGGTTAGCTGAAGGAGGCTTCCGGGGACCAAGGCCTCGGCACTCTTCTTCGACGGGGCATCCTCCACCTGCGCCAGAAAGAGGATATTGCCTGATTCCATGTTCAGGGTGTAAAGGCCGGGGCCCGGTGTGGAGTCCAGCAACTGCGCCTGGATGCGCACATAGTCGGCGGCATGGCTGCCGTCCAGCGCCTCGGCCGCTGTAATGGGGATGGGGACAGGGGAAGGTCCGGCCCCGATCCGTCGAAAAACCGCATCCCGCAAGACCGCCGCGTACTCACCCACGGCAGGAAAGCCCACGACCTCGACCAGATCCCCGGCCCGGACGGGGGTCGCCTCCAGGGTGTGAACCTGGAGGCCGTCGTTTTCCTCCTTGATGAACAACGAGTTCCCGGGCTGCTGAAGGGTCACCACGCCACGGACTCGAACACGGTGGCCGGACGCTCCCTGGGGAGTGAACCGCAGCAGGCTCGCGATAGGACGGCGCGGGACGAGAAACGCATTGGTGGGAGCCGGCTCAATGATGTGGAGTAGATGCAGGCTGGGGGAATAGAGGATTACGCCGGTGATCTGATTCTTCTGGTTGAAGATTGCCCCGCACACGCCTTGGACGCGCACTTTGGCATCGACAAGGGATGTTGGCAGAGGGTCATGGAACGACGGAAACTCGACGCTCAGCTGGCCACCCTCCGCCGCCAAATCGAGGAGCAGCGCCTCTCCCCGCTCGCTCGCATTGTGGACGATGCCCTCAATTTCCACCCATTGGCTGTCTTCCTGGGTAGAGGCCATACGGCCGAAGGTGACCTGCCGCGCTACCGGCAAGGGAGCTTGCCCCAAAACACGAACGCGGGGTTTGTCAATCGAGGGCGCGAAGTCCGCCGAGGTGCTGATGCCTTCGACTTCCACTAGCTGGCCGGGCCGAAGTGGCAGGTTTGTGTTGCCTATCGCGACCCAAATACCCGCCGTGGAGTCCTGGATGAACAAGTCGTTCTCGGCCGGATTGAAATACGTAACTACACCGCGGACGCGCACCGGGTAGCCAAGATTCGCCGCCTCAGGTGCAAGGTTGCGAATCTGTTCCACGCGGGTTAGCAGAGGAAGGGCCGACTTCTGGGGCGGGAACTGTGTGGCACGCAGGGGCGCCGCCCACCGCGCACCGGACAGGAGGAGCAACAACAAACACCAAAAAGGACCACCGGCCATCACGCGGTCGGTAAAGTCTTTGACGCTTTTGATGATTTCGCCCACCTTGGGCACGGCGTTGGCCGTCTTCTTGGCTAGGGTCAACTCAGCGCATCTTAAAGTTGATGCCGGTTGGGAGGAAGTGTTGGGCCCCTCAATCACCTCCATCAACGGTAAATGTCTGCCTTCGTGGTTGTGCGCGACCTTCCGACGGATATCTTCCCAAACTGGTTCCGGTATCGCGAAAAACGCCTGGACTACCCGCGGATCGAATTGCTTGCCCGCTTTTTGCCTGATTTCTGCCCGTGCCACAGGCCACGGCTGGGCACGCCGGTAGGGCCGGTCCGATGTCATGGCGTCCAGCGTATCAGCCACCGCAAATATGCGTGCCCCAAGGGGAATCTCCTCGCCCTTGAGACCTTGCGGATAGCCGGTGCCGTCATAGGCTTCCTGGTGCGTGAGCACGATTTCAGCCACGGGCGCAAGGAACGGAATATGACACAGCAGTTCGTACCCAATCTGCGAGTGGTTCCGCATCACGGCAAATTCATCCGGAGTCAACTTGTCTGGCTTAAGGAGAATCGCATCCGGAATTCCGATCTTGCCGATATCGTGCAGGTAGGAGCCACGTAAGATCTGGCTTAACTGGTCGAGCGTGCAGCCCGCCGCTTTGGCAATCTCCGAGCAGTAAAGGGTCACTCGGCGCGTGTGTTGCCCGGTTTCCGTATTCCGCAAGTCCAAAGCGGCCCCCAGGGCTTGCAACGTCTCGTCGTAGGTCTCCTCGACCTGCTGTAAGGCGGCTTGAAGTTGTCGCGTCCGCTGCTCCACCATTTCCTCGAGGCGCTCGTGATAGGTCTCCACCTCCAGCTCGAGGCGCTTCTTCGAGAGCGCCCGGTGCACGGCTGCCACGACCACCTCGAGCCGAAAGGGCTTCACCAGGTAGTCGTCCGCGCCTAGCTTCATCGCCTCGACGCCCACGCGCACATTGTCCACACCGGTGGCGATGAGAAAACTCATCCGTGGGTATTTGGCGCGCGCGGCTTCCAGAAGCGCCAAGCCGGAGATCTGAGGCATGCGCAGGTCGGAGATGAGCGCGTCAAAGCGCTCCTCTTCTAATATGTTAATCGCCTCGACACCGCCTCCCGCAGCTCGACACTCGAATCCCTCTGGGGTTAGTCCCTCGACAAGCAGGGTGCAGATCGAGGGTTCATCGTCGACGATCAGTATGCGACCCCTCGGGACATTTAACGACATTCCTGCCTCCAGCCAGTAGAGACTCCTACCCCGGACATGCTAAGAGCTCTGTTAACGATGCTAGAGTCGCGGCCCAGGCCTCACAACGTTACTCGGGTACTGGTACTTTTGTACGGGCGCAGGGCTCGCCTCAAGCGGAGCGGGTTCACAGAATTGGACCCGTCCGATTTCCGCCGGCAAGCGTGCAATGAATTCCCTTTTCGCCTATACTTAGAGCGCGGGCCCATAGCTCAGTTGGTTAGAGCAGCGGACTCATAATCCGTTGGTCGCAGGTTCGAGTCCTGCTGGGCCCACCATTTGTGTGTCGGCAACCCAATTATGAGCAGTCTTTTCGGGGAAAATGAGTAACACTGTTATGCAGCTAGGCTGATTGGCACCGCCGCCGTGGTATCCATTCTGGTTGTCTCTGACTGCCTTATGCCTACTGCCTTTCCACTGACTCCGAACCTCGAATCCCTAACACCGGTTCTTACGGCGGAAAGTTCACCCGGCGCAGGAGGTCCTGGAAGCGCAGGCGGGAGTGCCAGAGGTCGAGCCGAAGGTCCTCATCACTGGCGCAAGCCTCCTTCAGGAAGGCGGCCCTCTGCCCTGTTCACGTTACAGAGCGGCGTGATACAAGCGCCCGATTCGCCGCCAACGATCAGGCTCCAGCCGCCTTCACCTTGCTCAGGTTACGGCACCTGCCAATCGAGCGCGAAGATCTCCTGTGTGCCGATGTTGCGGGTCATCACCGGCTGGTCGTCCGGGGTAAGGGAGAGTGACACGCCGTAGAATCCTACGGTGTGGAAGTCCTTCAGGTCCACGACGCGCTCCGCTTTTCTATCAGCGATGCGGAAGCGCATGACCGCGGAACTGCGCACCCCCTGAGCCTGAATATAATAGACGAAACGACCGTAGTGCGACCAGCAAGGCCAGCTAAAGAAAGCTCCCTCGACGACTTGCTCCCACTTCTGGGTGGAGGAATCGAAGAGGGCCAGCTTGGAGGAGTCAAGGCTTAGCGCCGCGAGGTAACGGCCATCGGGCGACCAGCGGGGTGAGAAGAATGCGTTCGAATCGGGCACATCCGTCACCCTCTGGGTTTCAAGGTCAACAATGTGAATGTTCGGACTGGGCAGGGGCGATGTGCCCGAGGGTCCGCTGAAGCAGATCTTCTTACCGTCCGGTGACCAGTTTGGGTCCATCTTCACCTGGTTCAGGCTCGAGAGCAACTCTTGCGGCTGGCCACCGCTCGCCGAAACGCGATAGATTTTCGGCAATTGGCCGGGCGCCTGAGAGAAGTAGGCGATTTCACTCCCGTCCGGCGACCAGCGTGGATTGATGACGTAGGACGACGAAATCACTCCCATAGCAAGGGAAATGCCCGGCGAGGAATCCGCGAACGACTGGGTAAGCTGGAGCCGATCGCTCCCGTCTGCCTTGCTCCGCCATAACGCCCCATCGGGGAAGGTCACATATGCCATCCACTGGCCGTCTTTCGAAAACGACACGAACTCCGCCGAGACGCCGGAGAGAAAGGGTAGGAATTCTTGGCTCCGATCATCGTACCGGACCACTTCGCCGCGTCGCACCACTCCGTACGCAAACAAGTGCTTCCCATCCCTGGAGGGCAAAGGGTCGTAGAACGGAATGGGGCCGTTGGTTAGCTGCAGCGGCTGCGGCGCGCCGCGTCGCAGGAGCTGGGGTTGTTCTGTCAGAGCCCAGATACCCTTCTGCGCATAGAAGACGAAATACTTGCCGTCGGTTGTCCACTTGCCGCAGCATTCGTCAGGAGGATTGTGCCATCCCGGAAACAAGGGGTGAACATTAGCCCCCTCGATCGATACTTCCCACAAGCTCTGCGAAAGCCTTTCCTCATCCCGCTCCGTAAAGCGGATTCGCCTGCTGTCGGGCGACCAGGCGAGCCCCGGAATGACGCATGGAGCACTCGCCAGCTTAACAACCCCGCTTCCGTCGCTTTGGGCTACGAACAAGTCGCTCCGTTGCGCGTAAGCAACGCGCTGGCCATCCGGCGACCACGCCGCAGCAGTGGCGGAAAGGCTGCCGATCCGATGGGGAGAGCCGCCTGGAATGGGCACGCTCCACAGCGGGCCTGGCTGGTAGGTGATGAACTCTCCGGCCAGGAGATTCGAACCGTCCGGGGACACGTCCAGGAGCTCGAAATGCGGAAAAGGCCTGGGCACGCGTGTCAGTTCCCCACCGCGGATGGCGACTTGAGCGGTCCACGACGCAGAGCCGGCCTGTTCAGTAAAGTACAGCCGCACGCCGTCCGTGCCGACAAGGCTCTTCCTGATGCCGTCGTTGGTGATTTGCTGGTACCCCGTCACCTTGGGCGGCGGCACGGGTCGGACCCCCAAGTAGCCGAGAGCGGCAGCGGCGACGACCGCCACGATCGCAGGAATCCACCAGCGCCGGCGGAGCACAGACATGGCCCGGGCGACGGCGCCTCCCTCGCTGGTCGTCCAGCGAGCGCCCGCTATACCCAGTGTCTGTCCTGAACTGGTGTCGCGTCTGAGGCGCTTCAGGTCCGTGCGGAGGTCTCCGGCACCCTGGTAACGCAGGTCTCGGTCCTTCTCCAGCGCCTTGTTGATAATGCGTTCTAGTTCGGCCGGACACTCAGGATTCAACCGCACCGGCGAGGTCGGCGCCCGGTTCAAAATCGCGTCAAAGATGAGCGCCGAGGTTGTCCCGGAAAAGGCGGGGTGACCTGTCGCCATCTCGTACAGGACCACGCCAAAGCTGAACAAGTCTGTTCTCGCGTCGGTCTCCTCGCCCCGCGCCTGCTCGGGCGACATGTAGGCCACGGTGCCCATGGCCACGCCGGGGCTGGTGAGATGCTCGGGCTCGATGGATGCGGTGGGCAGCGCGGAGGCTCCCACCATTTCCGCCACCCGCCTGGGCCTCGGCGCGAGCTTCGCCAAGCCGAAGTCCAGGACCTTCGCCTGCCCACGCTGAGTCACGAAAATGTTCGCTGGCTTGATGTCGCGATGGACGATGCCCTTGGCGTGCGCGGCGTCGAGAGCGTCGGCGATCTGGATGGCGAGGTTGAGCAGTTCGTCCGTCTTGAGCAGTTTCCCGGTAAGGCGCTGCTTCAGGGTCTGCCCCTCCAGCAACTCCATAGCGATGAAGGGCTGGCCTTCGTGCTGGTCGATGTCGTAAACCGTGCAGATGTCGGGGTGGTTGAGCGCGGACGCAGCCTGCGCCTCGCGCTGGAACCGTTCCAGGGCTTGCCGGTCCCTGGAGAGTTCTTCAGGCAGGAACTTCAGGGCGACCGTGCGCTTGAGCTTGGTGTCCTCGGCCTTGTACACGACGCCCATGCCGCCGCCCCCCAGCTTCTCTAGGATGCGATAGTGGGAAACGGTCTTGCCAATCATGCGAGGGTCCCGCCTCTGATGGGCATCTTAGGCTGCGCTTGCAGCTAAGTCAACGCAATAGGATTATCCGGAACAGATCAAGCAGCGGAACAGTTCCCAGGAGCGCTGTCTGCAGCAACACCTCTCCGTGCTGGATCAACCGGGAAGCTGTCCCGGCTGCGGACCAAGGTTTCCCCAGGGGCTCCTGTGCGCATCATGGGTGCTCGGCACACAGAATGGATTGGGAATGAAAAGTCGGCTTCCCATCGACAATCCTGGCGTTCGGCTGGGTTCCGGCGTGGGAAGGGCGTTCCAGGCGGAACCCCTGAGGCTTGAGCGATCCGGAATCAGGGGGTAATCCAGGTGGGTGATGCAGTCACAACGGTCAGAAGGGACGGGGAGAAGCACATCTACGGGTTGTGGATAACGCCTCCGCTCGAACGCGAGTCCGGCTTCTTATCCTATGGGTATAAAGGTGGCGGTCAGGGCTGCCCAGTCCTTCCCGCCTAGGATGCATATGGATGAAGGTCAGCCCGCGAACTCGCATGGGTGGGCCTCTTGAACCAGCCCCTGTTCGCTCGGGTCAAGGCGAACATATGTTGGCCTGAACTCGATATAGGGTTCAAGCTTGTTCTCGCGGAAGTCCTCCAAGAATTCCCGAGAGTGGCGCCTCCCAAGCCCGGGTACGGTTCGATTTTGCTCGGCCTATCTGAACTACGCTGAAGTGAAGCCCCGGCCCTACGGACTCGGCTCGCCCCTCGCCACGGCAGGGGTGTTCTGGTGGCTCTTGTGTCGGTGGTAGAAACAGTTGCGCCGCACTAGCTGCCGTATCAAGCACTGCTTCCGGTAATAGATTCCGCACTGAAGGCAGATCTCTTCTGCCTTGGCGGTGTGATCCACAATCGCTGCAGAGAGCTGATCGAGCAGTTTTGCGGCGTGCCGTAAGTCGTCCGGCGAGAACTGGCGGAAGACTTTAGCGAGCATCCAGTTTTTCGCGGCGTCATAAGCTGCCAGTAGTTGACGGCTGGGCTCGGTGAGCGTGAGTTCGATCGCCCTCCGATCCCTCTCTGATTCGCTGCGCAACAACAGCCCGCGCCGCACGAGCTTGTCCACTGCCACGCTGGCAGCGGGGTTGCTCACCCCCAGGAACGCCGCTACGTCGCCGAGAGTTTGCTTATTGATCATCGCCACGAGTTTGAGCAGTCTGAACTGAGAGAAAGTCAGTTGTCGGGGGGCGGTCTCACGGAGCACCTTTTCTTCCACCACGTTCCTCACTGCCGTGGCAAAAACTTGAGTGCTTCCGAAGAAATCGTTGATGAGATCCCCCGTCCCAGCCCATCGCATCCGACTATCCTTCCCGCAAGAAACTTTTTCGAAAATTAACTAATACCCTTCCGCTTGTCAAGGGGGCCCTGTTTCAACACTTTGTGGCACTTGTCACAGCCCATGCCCTTCCGGCTCACATATCTCCGCTAGATCCGGCGGGCGCCCGCGAGAACAAGAGCAGGGAAAACGATCGCCGGCCCGCTCCAAGTTGGAGCACGGAATTATCGTGCCTGTTCATCCTCCGGACCCCTCGCGCCGCGCCCCCGAGGGCGCCGGAAAGAGGCGGGCAGCGATCAGCTCGGCTGCCCGAGGCAGAGCGCGAAGCACGGGTTCGGAGAGGCCTGGGCGAACCTCTTCAGGCAGGGACGCTGTCTGGCAGGCCAGAACTCGCACCTCCACCCCGCACTGCTCTTCCAACTCGCGCAGGAGATTGGAAGTGGGAAGCTGGTGCAGGGAGAAGTCGTCGCACTTAATGGCCGGAATGTCCTCAGGAGCGATCTCAAAGAGTTCCCCTGGGTCGCGCCCCACGTCGAGCGCATCCAAAATGAGCACGCGCCGGGGGCGCACCGGGCTCAAGCACAGGGTGAACAGGAGTTTGCGGACGCCGGTGCCGACATCCAGAAGGCAGATGTCTTGGGGCAACGTGTAATGCGCTTCCAGGTATTCCACGAGCGCGCAACCGAAGCCGTCATCGCCGAACAGGACATTGCCGCAGCCGAGGATGAGGGTCGGCTTGCGGCAGAAATCGGGGAGTTCTGCTTGGTCCGGTTCCGGCACCGTCACCTCCCGGCGGGGTCGGGGCGACGCGACGCGTCGCCCCGACAGGCTTAATTGGCGAACGAGTCGAGGAGTTTCCCGTTCGCTCCCACGATGTCCAGCTTTACGGAGAGCTTTCCATCCAGCCGGTGCGTAGCGCAAGAGAAGCAAGGATCATAGGCTCGGATGGACATCTCCACGGTGTTCAAGATGCCCTGGTCGTAGTTGCCGTTGTTGATCGACCCCTTGGCCGCTTGAGTGACCGACATGTTGATGGGGGCATTGTTGTGAGTGGTTCCCACGATAAGGTTGACGTTGGTCAACATGCCATCGGCATCCGTTTCGTAATCGTGGATGAGGGTGCCGCGCGGGGCTTCCACGCAGCCCACGCCGCGCGCCGCCCGAGGCGTCACCTTCACGCGAGTCTCGCGACTGGTGATTTCGGGGTCATCGAGCAGGCGGATGGCATTTTCCGCGTTATAGAGAAGCTCGATGAGTCGCGCCCAGTGGTAGAGCAAAGTGAGCTGGGCGGGCCGGCCGAACTTCTGGCGGAACTCTTCGAGCTCGGCTTGAGCCAACGGGGTGTTAATGTAGTCGCACACGTTGATGCGTGCCAGAGTGTTGGCGCGGTAGACGCCCCCGGGTTTGTCCAAATCCATCGAGAAGCTGCCCCACTTCTTGGCATAGGGGAACTTGAGGTAGCTCCAGGGCTCGATGTGCTCCGCGATGAATTCAGTGTACCGATCGTAGGGGAAGTCTTCGAAAGAGCCGTCCGGGGCCATGAGGCGGAGCTTGCCGTTGTAAAGGTTGAGCGCGCCATCGTCGGTGACGGTGCCTAGGAAGCCGGAAGTGATGACGCCGAGTGACTTCACGAGCTCGAGGTACTTGGGGAAGACGTTCTCCTTGGCGAAGGCGATGGAAAACTTCGCCAATTCGAGCGCTTCGTCGGCCATCTTCCTCAATTGGTCGCGTTCTTCGGGCAGCAAGGGTTTGCTGAAGCCGCCGGGCACGGCTGCCTGGGGATGAATGGACTTGCCGGCGAGCGTCTCCAGCATCTTGGCGCACATGTGCCGGCCGCGCACCACGCGCCGCGCGACATCCGGGGCGGCCTGGAGGATGCCGATGACGTTGCGCACTGAATAGTCAGCACTTGGCCCGAGGAGGAAATCGGCCCCAGCCAGGAAGTAGAAGTGGAGTATGTGCTCTTCCATGTAAGCGATACTGTTGCAGAGTTCGCGGAGTTTACGACCCGCGGGCGGCGGCTCCACCCCGAAGACGGCGTCACAAGCCTTGGCCGCAGCCAAGTGGTGCGACCAGGGACAGACTCCGCAGATGCGCGGCGTGATGCGCGGCATGTCCTCCACCGGGCGGCCAATGCAGAAGCGTTCGAAGCCGCGCAACTCGATGACGTTCACGCGGGCGGTATCCACGTTGCCGGCGTCGTCGAGCTGGATGGTCACCTTGGCGTGACCCTCAATCCGAGTGACGGGCTGAATGACCAGTGTTTTTGCCATAGCTCACCTCCGGGGCCCCGTACCGCCTGGTACAGGGCGGGGCGCGGGCCGTAGGCGGCCAGCGCCAGCAAAGCGGTTAAAGGTTGCAGCGCGATCGGGGATTTGCTTCGGATCGAGGCCGATGCTGGAGAGCGCTCCCATCATGTCCACCATCGGGTTGGCTGAATCAGAGAGCGGGCCAAAGCAGCCCTCGCAAGGCATGTAGGCGCGGATGCAGCGCGGCGTGCCCGCACTGCCGCCGCAACCCGAGCGGGTGGCCGGGCCATGGCAGAGGATGCCTTGCTCCATCAGGCAGCGCATCTCGTTGAGCGGCCGGCCAGGGGTGAACGCCGGCGCCTCCAGGCGGCGCTTGAGCGTGCTCGTCGCCTTCTTTTCTCGGATCGTTGGGCACTCGTCGCACACGCTCTTGGAAGGAAGCGGGAAGGGCTTGCCCTCCAGCAGTGCGGTCAGCGCTCCCGCGACCATCTCCGGGGTGGTTGGACAGCCCGGAAGCTTCATGTCCACGGGAACGACTTCACTGACCGCGTAGACCCGGTCGGTGAGGGGCGGGATTTGCTCCTTAGGCACGCCATTCGGGTCGGTGGTCTTGCTCCCCCGGTATACTTTCTCGAGCAGGTCCTGGGTCGTATAAAGGTTAGCCAGCGCCGGGACGCCGCCGGAGCAGGCGCAGGAGCCGAGGGCGATCAGGATTTTGCACTTCTTGCGCATTTCTTTGGCGAGCGTGCGGTTCTCCTCGTTGCGGATGCCGCCGGCGATGAGGCCGACGTCCGCCTCGGGGACTTCCATCTCGCTTTTTTCACCGGTTTGGCCGAAGAGCTTATGGTCCATGAGAACGGGCATATGCATAATTTGCACTTTTGCCAGGATATCGAGGAGAGGTTCACCGATGTCGAGGATCGTAACTTCACAACCCCCACATATGGCGAACCATTCCTCGCTTAGTCGTACTGCCATGTTTCGCCTCCTTGAGAATATTCCGTATCTGTCGAGCCTCCATGAGGGCCTTCCGGGCCGGGCTAGGAAGCCCGGTACGGGCTGGCTCCCAGCTTCCGCACTTGTTCAGTGAACTCACGCACAACCTGCGCAAACCTGGCGCCTTCCGCCGCCGAAACCCATTCCAGGCGAAAGCGCTCCTCTTCGATACCGAAATCCGGCAGCATCAAGCGAATGGCCTCGGCTCTCTTTTCCGCCGTCAAGTTGCCCTCCTGATAGTGGCAGTCTCCCGGGTGGCATCCGCACATAAGAACGCCATCTGCGCCTTTGGTGAGAGCGTCGATGACCAGGTTCGGGTGGACCATGCCCGAGCACATCACCCGGATGATCCGGATGCTCGGGGGGTACTGAATCCTGGAGACACCGGCTAGGTCCGCGCCCGCATACGAGCACCAGTTGCAACAAAGAGCGATAATCAAAGGTTGAAAGGTGTCCTCCATCACACGACCCCAAGGGCAGCATTGATTTGTGCCCTGATCTGATCCAGGGTAAATCCCCGGATAAGGATACCGTTCTTCGGACAAGTGGCCTGACAGCATCCGCAGCCCTTGCAGATGCTTTCGCTGGTCTCGACGACTTTCTTGACCGACCCCTGCCACATGTACTCAAGCAGGGTGATCGCCTTGAAGGGACAGGTGCCCACGCAGTAGGCGCACCCGTCGCAGCTTTCGTCGGTCACCTGTGAGATGTTGGCTTCCAGCTCGATGCTGTCCCGGGCCAGGATCGTTGCCGCCCTCGCCGCCGCTGCCTGAGCCTGGAGGATCGACTCCTCGATGGTTTTGGGAGAATGGGCCAGGCCACAGAGGAAAACCCCGTCGGTCATGAAATCTACAGGGCGCAGTTTCATGTGGGCTTCGAGAAAGAACCCCTCGTTGTTCAAAGGGATCTTGAGGAACTGTGCGATCTGCTTGTTGTCTTCGTGCGGCTGAATGCCCGCGGACAGGACCACCAGGTCCGCGGGGATCCTCACCCGCATCGCTAGAGTCTCGTCGAGGACGGACACCTCGAGCCCGTGGCCGTTTCGTGACACTTCCGGTTTGCGTTCCTCCTCGTACCGGACAAACACCACGCCCTGCTGGCGTGCTTGTGTATAGTAGCTTTCCCTGAAACCGTAAGTCCTGATGTCCCGATAGAGGACGTACACGGGCGTTTGAGGGGAGAGCGCTTTTATTTTCAGGGCATTCTTTATGGCTTCCGCGCAGCACACCCGCGAACAATAAGGCCGCTCGATGTCCCGCGAGCCCACGCACTGGATCATCACAACAGATTTCGGCAGGCGCTTGTCTTCCGCCGCTAGGAACGCAGCTCCCGCGGCCAAGCGTTCCTCGAGCTTTCGCTGCGTAATGACTCTGTTGTCTTGCCCGTACAGATACTCTTTCGGCCGATACTCCTTGGCGCCGGTGGCAACGATAACGACGCCGTGCGTGATCTCGCCGGTTCCGCCCCGCACTGAAATCTTGGTATGGAAGTCGCCGATGGTGCCCTCCGTCCCCTCGATAGCCGCCCCAGTAAACACATGGATCCTGCCGTTTTGCCGGATCTGCTCTTTCAGGCGACTCAACTCATCCTGCGGTTTCTCTCCGTTGAGCAGGTAGTGGATGTGCCGGAGGTTCCCGCCGAGCTCATCCTCTTTTTCCGCCAGGTAGACATCAAACCCCTGATTGGCTAATGCCAGGGCAGCGGTCATGCCGGAAAGCCCGCCGCCGATGACCAGAGCGGATTTCTTAATCTTGACCGAGCGCTTTTGGAGCGGCTTGAGCAACCGCGCCTTGGCCACTGCCATCCTGACGAGGTCTTTGGACTTCTCGGTGGCCCTCTCCGGCTCGTGCATGTGGACCCAGGAACACTGATCGCGGATATTCGCCATCTCGAACAGGTACGAATTGAGTCCTACTTCGCGAAGGGTGTTCCTGAATAGGGGCTCGTGGGTCCTGGGCGTGCAGGAGGCTACCACTACGCGATTCAGGTGGTGCTCGTTGATCTTCTCCTTGATTCGTTCCTGGGTGTCGTTGGAGCAGGTATAGAGATTGTTCTCCGCATAGACTACGTTGGGCAACGCCTTCGCATACTCCACCACAGCGGGGACGTTGACCACGCCAGCGATGTTCGTCCCGCAGTGGCAAACAAACACGCCGATGCGAGGTTCCTCCGCCCCAACATCTCTCTCGGGTGGGTATGCCTGGGGTGTGATCAGTGTTCCCCTGGCGTCCTTCAGCAGGCACAGCGCTTGAGCCGCCGCCGCCGAGGCCTGCATGACAGTTTCCGGGATGTCCTTCGGCTCCGCAAACGGCCCGGCTACATAGATGCCCTCCCGGGAGGATTCAGCGGGTCGGAACGAAGACGTCCCGCAGAAACTGAACGGGTTGAGTCTTACGCCGAATCGTTCGGCGATCACCTTGAACTCTTTGGGAGGCTGCATGCCCACGGAGAGGACGACCAAGTCGTACTCCTGGGAAACCTTCCTATCGTTTTCGGTCAGATATTTGATAATGAGGTTCTTGGTTCCGGAGATCTCCTCGACTATCGGCACGCGGCACCGGATATACTTCACACCCAGCTCTTGCGCCCGGCGGTAATACTGCTCAAATCCTTTGCCGAAAGCCCGCAGGTCCATGAAGAAGATGTCGCATTGGAGAGCTTCGCCGACGTGCTCCTTGGCGATGATGGCTTCTTTGGTGGCGTACATGCAGCAAACGGACGAGCAATAGTCCCTCTCGAAGTCCCTCGAACCGACGCACTGGATGAAGGCGATGCGCTTCGGCTCTTGCTGGTCGTGGGGGCGCAGCACCCGGCCGGAATACGGTCCCGAGGCCGACAGGATCCGTTCGAATTCGAGGGCAGTGATTACATTCGGAAAACGGCCGTATCCCAGTTCCTTCTTGAGCCGCGCATCGAAGATTTCATATCCGGGGGCAAGGATGATGGCACCCGCCTTCAGCTCAAGTCTCTCTTCCTTCTGGTCGTAATTAATTGCCTTGGCCTCGCATACCTCCTGGCAAATTCCACAATCTTCGTATTTCAAATGAATGCAATAGTCCTGGTCGATCACCGCCTTGTTGGGAATGGCCTGGGGGTAGAGGATGGAGACGGCGGGCCTTTGATCGAGCCCCATGTTGTGGAGATTGGGGATCGGCAGGAAAGGAGTCGCAGTGGTCAGGGATGAAACTTTTTTCCCGGTAGGGCAAATGAAATCGCACGCCCCGCACGTCCAACAGATGGGATTGTGTTTGCCGAAGGGCGGCTCCAGTTTTTTCCTGGGTCCCCTCCCGGAAAAGCCAATGGCGGCCCTTCCCATTCTTTCCTGGCACATCCTGACGCACAGGCCGCAATAGACACAGTCGTCGTGCTTCTTCTTAATCCGCGTCTCCCGGACGCCCAGCTCCGCCGCGATCCGTTGGATAGCCTCGGCGTCCGGACAGCGTGCCAGGAGAAGCTCTGCCACGATCCGCCTTGCCCGTGTCACCCTCTCCGAGTCGGTCAAGACGCTGATCCCATCCAGGGCAGGGTAGGAACAGGAGGCCTGAATGGCGGGGGGCCTGCCGGGAGCGTGCACCTCAACGATGCAGAGCCGGCATGCGCCATATGGGGTCAGTGCCTTATGATGGCAAAGGGTAGGGACCTTGCCCCCCGCCTTTTCGATGGCCGGGAGGAGCTTTGCCCCCTCCTCCACTTCCACTGGCGTGTTGTCTATGGTGAGCCTCGGCATTTGGTTCCCGCTCACGCGGCCTCGTTCGCGGCGGCCTGAGTACATCTCCCGCAGTTGTCAAAAGTTACGACTGGGGTCAGACATCGGTTAAGGCTCCTGCTTCCCTTTGCTTGAATTCTTCGACTCCGTCAACGCCCATATCGGCTGCGCCGCGCCCACTCCGTCTCGGAGATTTCATCGTCTGGTCCCAGTCCCTGTCTCTGCAGCTCTGCGCGCCCTCCACTCCCTCACGGGGATGGGCGCGGGTAGCGAGCGGAGTTCTTGAGCTTCCTTCCCGGAGAGCTTGACCACCGCCGAAATCTTCGGCGGACAGATCTCTAGGCATTCCCCGCACTTCGTGCACAGCGTCTGGTCAATTACATGGACGTGCTTCGTTTCACCCTTTACCGCCCCGGCAGGACAATTCTTCAGGCATAACATGCACCCCGGACATTTGTCAGGATCGATGTAATACTTGACCAGCGGCTTGCAGACCTTGGCGGGGCACTCCTTGTCGGCAATGTGCGCAACATATTCGTCCCGGAAGTATCTCAGGGTGGACAAGACTGGGTTGGGAAGCGTCTGGCCGAGCCCGCACATCGAGGCATCTTTGACGGCCGAGCCCAGCTCTTCCAGGAATTCCACATCCCCCTCGCGCCCCTCACCGCTGGAGATTCTTGTCAACACCTCCAGCAGCGCCTCGCTCCCCTCGCGGCACGCGGTGCATTTGCCGCAGGACTCATCGTTAGTGAACTGGATGAAGAATTTGGAGACATCCACCACGCAGGTGTCTTCGTCCATAACGATCATGCCTCCCGAGCCCATCATGGAGCCCGCCTCCTTCAGGCTCTCGTAGTCAATGGGGAGGTCGATAAGGCTCTTGGGGATGCAGCCCCCCGACGGTCCGCCTGTCTGCACGGCCTTGAATCGCTTGTTGCCCGGGATTCCGCCACCGATCTCGTAGATGATTTCCCGCAGGGTGATCCCCATGGGGACCTCAATGAGGCCGGTATTGTTGATCTTGCCCACGAGGGAGAAGATTTTGGTCCCCTTGCTGGCTGCGGTTCCGACGCTCGAGTACCACGCCGCGCCTCGGTTGATGATGACGGGAACATTGGCGAGAGTCTCGACATTGTTTATGACCGTGGGACAACCCCAGAGGCCCACTTGTGCGGGGAAGGGCGGTCGCTGCCTGGGCTCGGGGCTTTCCCCTTCGATAGAGTGAATCAACGAGGTCTCTTCGCCACACACGAAAGCGCCCGAGCCTTCCCGAATCTCGATGTCGAAGTCGAATTTCGACCCGAGGATCTTCTCTCCCAGCAGGCCATTTTCGCGTGCCTGGGTGATGGCGCCTTGCAGCCGCTGAATAGCGAGGGGATACTCGCTCCGCACGTACGCAAATCCCCGGGACGCCCCGATGGCATAGGCGGCGATGATCATTCCTTCGATGACGGCATGGGGATCGGACTCTAGGAGGCTCCGGTCCATGTATGCTCCGGGGTCTCCTTCGTCGCAATTTCCGATGATGTACTTGCGCGTCTTCTTCTCTCCACGGCACGCTTTCCACTTGAGACCGGTAGGAAATCCTGCCCCGCCCCGGCCGCGCAGCCCTGCCCGTGTGACCTCCTCAATCACCGCTTCGGGGGTGAGCGAGCTCAGAACCTTATCCAATGCCACGTATCCGTCCCGCGCGATATAGTCGTCTATCTTCTCCGGGTCGATGACGGCCTTGTTCCTGAGGACGACGAGCGCCTGTTTGCTGAAGAACGGAAGATCAGAAACCGAGGGAATCTCCTTTGGGATCTCCCATGGCGCCAAAGGCCATCTCTCGACCGGACGTTCTCCAAGAGTGGGCTCCGACCCAACACAAATCGCATATTCTGCGATGATGTTTCCAGCCGCCACCTGCTCGACCACGACCCTACGGGCCTTTTCCGGGTTGAGATCACCGTATTTCACGGGGGCCGAATGCCCCATTTCGACTGTCATCATTGGTTCGCGTGAGCAGAAGCCCGCGCACCCGGTGGTCACCACCTTGACGTCTTTGATCGCCCTTTTCTCTAGTTCATCCTGGACGGCTGCTAGAACGTTCTGCGCTCCGGCGGCGACACCGCACGTGCCCAGGTGGACCAAGATCCTGCCCGTGAAGGCGGCCTCTTGGAGGGAGAGTTGTGTACGCGCAACGTCCCTCTTATTCCGCAACATCTCCGGCGTGAGCCTCGGCATGCTACGCTGCCTCCCTGTATTTCTGCACGATCCTCGGCACGTCCTTGCGCGTCAACTTTCCGTAAGTTTCGTTGCCCACCATGAGCGCAGGGGCAAGGCCGCAGCAACCGATACATCGGACGCTCTTGAGAGTGAACTTGAGATCAGGCGTTGTCTCCTCCGGCTTGATGGCGAGCAGTTCGCTGATCTTCTCCATCACCCTCTCGCCGCCTCGTACATAACAAGTCGTTCCCATGCAGACGTTAATAATGTGCCGACCTCTGGGCACGACGCTGAAGGCGCTATAGAACGTCGCGATTCTATAAATGAGGGACAAGGCATAGCCTGTTTCTTGGGAGATGTAGGTCAACACGTTTTCTGGGAAGTGGTTGAAGGCCGCGTTGACTTCCTGAAGAATGGGCATGAGCGGCCCGTCCCTGTCCTTGTGCCGGGCGACAATATCCGCGACCCTTTCTCTGTCCAGGGGGTCGAGCTCGATCCGCGGAGCGTCGAGGGGTTGCACCTTATTCCGTACCGGACAGTCCGTCACACAGGTCCCGCAGCCGGTACATTTCCCCGCGTCCACAAAGCGTGGCCGCTTCGCGAGCGCGACGGTAAAATCCCCCGCCCGCCCCTGCACGCGTTCCACCTCGCTTAAAGTGAGGATCTCGATGTCCCTGTGGCGGCCGATCTCGACCAGCCGCGGGGCCATGGTGCACATGGCGCAATCATTGGTGGGAAAGGTCTTGTCGAGTTGGGCCATGACCCCGCCGATGGCCGGCTTGCTATCGGCCAAGTAGACCTTGATGCCGGCGGAGGCGAGATCGAGAGCCGCCTGCATGCCCCCGATTCCACCTCCAACCACTAGGGCAGCGCCGACCGGACGGGCCTGGGGAGCCTCAGACGGCATTGGGAATAACCTCCTGGGCGGGCACCTGCTGGCTAGCCCTCTCCTTGACCGCCTGGAAGTACAGCGCCAAGGGACGATAGACCATGTGCGACCACTTTCCGAGCGACATCTCTACGACGAGCATCGGCGTGGCGATGACGATGTGCAGGGCGTAGACGAAATGGCAGGCGAGCGCGAAACCCGCGTATCTGAGGATATGAACGGTGATTCCACTTAGCGCCGTCAGGAGGAGCAAGATCGGAAACATCAAATCCTCAAGCCCCCTCGTCTTGCAGATCTCCTTCTCGCCCCTGATGTGACATGCCAGGATAGACCCAACGCCGTACAGGATGAGCCCAGTTGCCAGATATCCCAACCATCTCTGAGGATGATACAGGGGGTAGATATTGTCCGTTTGGAACCAGCGTAGGCCGAACACTTTGACGGCGAGAATCATGGTGACACCCAAGGCGAGGAGCCAATGCCCCGCCCACCGCCCCCTCTCCGGGCATTTCCGCATGAGCGTGTGAGTCACCGAGTGGAGCACGTAGGTCCATGCCTCTGCGAGGTAAGCCGACAAGGGAATTCTCTCCCCGCGCATGGTGAGCCGCCAGATGCGGAAAATGCGAGACAGCAAGAGGAACAGCGGAAGGAGCACCACCGCTAGGGTGTAGTACGTCATGGTGGGGAACATGTGCTCCAGCCCAAGGGCGGTGGTCGCGAAGTCGTGAAACGATAGCTTTACGTAAAGCAAGTGATAGAGCAGGATCAACAGCAGGACGAAGACCGACGCGAGGCTTAAGGATCCGACGTACCACGCCCTTGACGCCAGGATCTTTGACGCGATCCCAGTCCAATCGTATTGGGCACAGAGAAACCGGCGGACGGTCATCATGGAGATCCTGGGCTCCGCCTGACGCGGGCAGATGATCGAACAATCGCCACAGTCATGGCAGATCCAGGCGTCCAGGCTTCCAACCAGCGGCTCTCTCAGCCCCAAGAGAGCGTATCGAATGACCCTCCGGGGGAAGCTCACGAAGTCTGTAACAAGCTCGCAGGAGATCGTGCAACTTCCACACTGATAGCAGCCCGTTGTGTCGAACTTCCCGTACTGCCGAATGTCGCCTAGTAGCGTGGGATCGCTTTGAACAACGGCTTGCCCTCTGTCACTCATGGCTCATCATCCACGACCATTTTCAGCCGAAATTCCGCTCGCCGAGATCGGCTGCTATTGGGCCGCGACTACGACTTCCCTGACCACCCTCCTCGTATAGACGAGGAACTTCCCGCCTTCCTCTGCCATCAGGACCTCAAAGTTGTCGTTTCGATATCCCTCGCCCGCCAGAGATGCATCTTCCCTTCTTTCGTAGACACGGCCATCCCACATGAACTTCTTCCCGTCACTGACCAAAGCAAGATTGGGGTTCATCCGGCCTCCAACTCTCCACGAAGGAGGCGATGCACTACCTGGGCGCAGGGCAAATTCGTGTTGGCGAGGGAGGGGCAGGCTGTGGTATGGCAGTTGTGGGGGAAACAAGCGTGAGAAGAGAGGAAGCGAAGGCGGGTTAGCCTCGCTGAATCCTTCATCGCGGCCATGCTGAAAATATCCACAGTGCGCTCCTCTCGGAGCGGTGGCACCACCTGGCGCCTCCTGTTCTGTAGAACAACTAAACAAGTAAACAATAAACCAAGTTGAATATGTCTTGTCAAGCTTTTTTCGCGCCGCTAAGTGGTCGACTAGCACCTCCGTCCTCGCCCGAGACCTTTATCCTCTTCAGACTATCCATTACCTGGGTAGAGAGCCAGCATGGAGTTGTAGCGGCGAGCCTATTCGTCAACCAGCAGTCCCCCGAAGCGACATAAAGCCGCCCCTGCGTCTTGATTTGCATTCGCGGCCAGCCTAAAATGCTTCTCAACAAGGATGCTGCCCCCTGTGCCGCAAGGGACTATCATTGGCGGTTCGAACTGACCCCGCGTCCTTGCCAAATAGGCTCGGACCATGCCGCACGCCTTTACCCAACCAGTAAGCCTCCGCGACAACGATTGCGTTGCCATCGTCGGCGGTGGGCCTGCCGGTTCGTTCTTCGCCATCCATCTCCTTCGGGAGGCCAAGCGACTTCATCGACCCCTCGACGTGGTCATTGTCGAGAAGCGCGGTGTGACGGACCTCGGCACCGATAGCTTTCAGTGCCGGGGATGTAACTTCTGTGCGGGCGGTATCTCGCCGAGGTTGCACGAAGTACTCCAGGAGCACGGTCTGGTCGTTCCGGAGGAAGTCATCCAGGGGCGCATCGACCACGTGTGGATACAGGGCGAGTGGAAAAACTTCCGGCTTCGAGTTCCCAAAGGCCTGCAGATGTACTCGGTATTCAGGGGCTCGTTACCCAGCCGAAGGAGTGGCGAACCCGGAGGGTTCGATGCTTTTTTGCTCGGTGAGGCGGTCAAGAAAGGCGCGCGCATCCTGCATGGCAGAGTTGAGTCCATTGCCTATGCCGCATCGGGGATGCCCCGACTGATGTTGCGAACCAAATCCGGAGAGGGGTTCGCCCTCGAGGCCGGCTTTGTGGCCATCGCTACCGGAATCAATTCGCACGCTGGCCTCGACTATACTGACGATGCTCTGCTCACCTCGCTCCAGCGTTTGAACCCGCAGTTCGTTCCCGGCAAGTCCCGCAAGGCCTTCATCTTCGAACTGGAAGTGGGCGAAGAGTATCTGGCGCGCCAAATGCACCGAGAGCTCTACTTCATTGAGTACGCCTTGCGGCACTTCGCCCTCGAGCATACCGCGCTCGTTCCCAAGGGCAGGTTCTTGACCGTGGCCATGATCGGCAAGTGCATTGACGAGGCGTCGTTGCCACAAGACAGCCCGCAACTCGTCCACGATTTTCTCACCCTGCCTCAGATTGAGCGCATCTTACCAGGCCTTGCGGCGGCCCCCATCGCCTGTGCCTGCGCTCCCCGAATGACCGTGACCACCGCCAAGTCCCCCTTCGGCGACCGATTCGCCATCATCGGCGACGCGGTGGGGTCGCGGTTGAATAAAGACGGGCTGTTCTCGGCCTACGTGACGGCGAGCCGTCTGGCGCAGACCGTGCTCCATGACGGAATCGACAAGCAGGCCCTCGCCAAGGGCTACGGAAAAGCCATCAAGTGGCTCGCTGAAGACAACCGCTTCGGACGAATCGTGTTTGGGGCGAGCCGGGTGGCGTTCACCCGGCCAGTGCTTAGCCGCATCACGTACCAGGCGTTCGCCACTGAGTGCAAGGAGCGCGACGAGCGCAATCGACCCTTGAGCGGGGTGCTGTGGAAGATCGCCAGCGGCACAGCCGACTATCGGGAAGTGCTCAGGGAGATGTGCAGCTACGCCGTGCTTCGATCCGTTCTCGCGGGTGCGGCGGTGACGCTGCGCAATGTGGCGGTCGAGGCGCTTTTAGGTCTGAAATGGGGGGAATACGGACGGTACCCAACGGTGGTGTTAAAGGAGAGGCGGGGAGCGTTCAAGGAAGCGCTGGCCTCGAGCCTGGGCATGGAGCTGGGGGAGTCGCTTGAATTCGAACGGATGTACGCGATTAAGATCCGAAGCTCCGAAGAAGAGATAATGGACGAGCTTGCCAAGTTCGGCCAGTCTAATGCGAGGTTCCTCAAGCTGCGGATGGTCGAAGTTCGACAGATCCAGGGGGAACCGAACCAGGTGGGCTCAGTGATTCAGTACAGGATACCGCTCATCGGGTTCGGCGTGGAATTACAGCTGATCAAAAGAGTTGGCTTCGAGTCCTTGCTGTATCAGGTCGATGAGCGGCTATCGGACCACGGGAAACTTGTCTTGAACGTCGCACCGACCAAGGACGGAAACAGCCGGCTCTCCATTTACGCGGCATTCGACTACAAGAGAGGCAAGGGGTTCGCGAGTCGAGCTGTGTGGAAGGGCATCCGAGTGCTGTTTCCAGAGTTCGTACATGACGTGGTGTGGAACCATGCCCTGTGCAGCATCAAAGAGGAAGTTGAGCGGAAACACGACTATACCCCCCGACCGTAGCCGCCCTGTCATAGACTACTCCAAAACAAATTCGAGAAATTGCTCCCCGAGGCCGCCGACATCATCGCGCAGCAAATCATCATTGAGTCAGAGGCTTCGCGCAAGAAGCGATGGCCCTCGAACACCCGTGGACTTTCGAGTGCGATGTCAGCCGCGCCTTCCCATCTCACCAATCAACCCTGGGTGTGCTTGACTCTGTAGTTTCCTGCGAGTAGTATCTGCACGTTTCACTTACATCATAGAAGTGCCGCTGCAGGATGTTTGCGATGTGGCGGAGACAAAACTTCCTTACGACCGCCTTCAGGAAAAGCTGGCTGGCGTCGGCGCGGGTGTAGTGTGCAATTGACCTGGGCCGCGCTGTCGGGCTCTGGCAGGCAGAACGGCCCGTTAGATGTACGTGACGCCTACGAGGTTCGCGGATGAATCAGCGAACCCTCTTCCGCCCGGATCGAAGGCTCCGCGGTCCCGCGCGGCGGTTGGGTATTTACAGTAAGTCTCTTGGCACGTAATCACACTTTGAGATGAGGAGGACAATCCTATGTCAGAAGAAAACAAGGCTCTAGATCAACGCGTGATTGAGGAGGGCTACAACAAGCACAATCTGGCCCTCTTGGATGAGGTTTTAGCGGACTGCGTGTGGTACAGACCGGAAACAGGGGAGCTCAAAGGTGAGGCTTTGAAACGATTCCTGGCCTCAGTATATACCGCCTTTCCCGACATCCGATTTACGATTCAGGACCAGGTAGCTGAGGGCGACAAGTTGGTGACCCGCTGGAGTTGCACGGGCACCCATAAGGGGGAGTTCATGGGCCTCGCGCCCACCGGCAAGCAGGTGACAACCAGCGGCATGACCAGCAGCCGAATTGTCGAGGGCAAGTACGTCGAGGTGCGGCAGGAATGGGATGCCTTGGGCTTCTTGCAGCAACTCGGCGCCGCGCCGCAGTCCACCGAAGCCAACAAGACTCTGATGCGAAGATGGATTGAGGAAGGCCATAACAACCGCAATCTAAGCGTCGCGGACGAACTGTACGATCCGGCCTTTGTGTGGCACCTTGCCCCAGTGGGCGAAATCAGAGGTACTGAGGCTTTGAAGCAACTGATAAAGTCGGTTCACACTGCTTTCCCCGACTGGCATATCACCGTTGAGGAACTCGTGGCCGAAAGCGACAAGGTGACGACCCACTGGCGGGCCACGGGGACCCATCAAGGGGAGTTCATGGGCGTCGCGCCCACGGGCCAGCAGGTCACGACGAGCGGGATCATCATTGGCCGTATCGCTGGTGGCGAGTTTGTCGAAGCGTGGGAGGTTTGGGACGCCCTCGGTCTGATGCAACAGCTCGGCGCAATGCCGCCGCTCGGCAAAGCTAAAGACAAGGCCGCCGCGTAAGCGTGAGAGAGGGGTTGCCACGGCATGCTCTTAATGCCGTGGGTTCTTGGACGGTTCCGTCGTTAACCAGGCTACGGCACAAAGCCCGTGCCGTGGCTACCCAAGCTGTGCCCGCGGCCACGCCACGGGCGAGTATGTATTCCAAGGAGGATCTATGAGACTTAAAATCATTTTCACGCTTCTCATCGTTTTGGCGCTAGCCGCGCTGGCTAGCGCGCAGACCAAGATTTCCGGCACGGTCCAGTGCGCCAAACCGGACCAACAGCACGCGATCGAGGTTGGAGACCGACCCAACCATTCTTTCACGATCAGTCAATTGAAGTGTACTTGGACCAAATCCTTCGAAATTGCGGGAGTTCAAAGCAAGGAGCACGTCCCTACAATCTTTGGTGAAGTCAGCGGCAATCGCTCGCGCGACCAGGAGTATGCTGTGGGCACCATGACTAACGGAGACAAGTATTACGGCCGTACCCAGGACTCAGCCACCCTGAAGGACGGGGTGTTCGAGAGCATAGAAGGCAAATGGAGCTTCGCCGGCGGTACGGGCAAGCTCAAGGGCCTGAAGGGAAAGGGCACCTACACGGGTAAGGGTGCGCCTGATGGTACGTCGACTTTTGAGGTCGAAGGCGAATACGAACTTCCTAAGTAGGGCCCGGGCGTCAATTCGGGCGTGGCCACGGCATGGTGTTGATGTGTGGGTTCTTGGTAGGAACACACCAAGGTCCACGGCACAGACATCGTGCCGTGGCCACTGATTGCGTACTTTCGGAACTCAATTCCACCGAGGTGTCATATGAAGGGAATCCTAGCGGCCGTTTTGCTCGGGCTCGCAGTGTCGTGCCAGGCCTTTGCGCAAGTGAAGCCGGCGGCGCCCTTAGAATCTGTAGCTACCGCCGCCTTCAGGCGATATCTGGAGCGGTTCAATGTCCAATGGGTCGAGGCTTCAAAAAGCGGCGATGCAGAGGCGATTGCGGCGTTCTACACGCCGGACGCTTCACTCCTGCCTCCCGGCGAGAAGCCCGCGCGTGGACGCCCGGCAATCCTTGCTTACTTCGCTTGGATGAGAAAGGTCAAAATCACGGATGTGGTGATCACCGTCGAGGAATTCGAGGTGTTTGGGAACACGGCCTACGTTATGGGTACGGTTACGGACACTCTTGGCGGCCCCAACCCTGGGATTATTTCCATCAAATACATCGACATCCGGAAGCAGCAGCCGGATGGCTCGTGGCTGGTCTTTCGGGACATTTGGAATGATTTGCCGAAGAATCTGAGCGTGGGGCGGACCACGCCGCTGCCGGCTCCCAAGCCGGGGACGTAAACCCAAAACCGGATGGCTGACTGCGGGCAGATGGCGCAGCACCTTTGGAGTGCCGCCCTCAAGGGCGGCGCTACAAGTACTCAAATCTAAGGAGGTGTCATATGAAGGGAATCTTAGCAGCGGTTGTGCTGGTGCTCGCGGTGTCTTGCCAGGCCTTTGCGCAAGCAAAGCCGGCGGCGCCGGCACCGAATGCAAGCGTCGAAAAGGAGCTAATCAAGTTGGAAAACGATTGGAACAACGCCATTGTCAAGGTCGATATGGCGGCACTCAACCGGGTCATGGCAGATGACTGGACCATCATAGACCCCGACGGGATTATCGAGACCAAGGCTGAGTATCTCGCCAGCATCAAGTCTGGCGAGACTGTTCTCACTTCCGCCGTCGGAGACCAGTGGAATGTCCGTGTATACGGAGATGCGGCAGTGGTCCTCGACCGCTGGACGACCAAGGGGCAATACAAAGGCAAGGACGTCAGCGGCCAGTATCGCTACACCGATACTTGGGTCAAGAAGGCCGGCCGCTGGCAGTGCGTGGCCACGGCTGGTACGAAGATCACAGAGAAGTAGCTGTCCGAATACGAAATTCAAAATCCTGGTGGAGGAGAATTCATATGAACAAAATCGAGCGGCTCGTTGCTTGCGCGCTGTTTCTCATGCCGGCGTTGTGGGCTCCTGCATCATCGTTTGCGCAAAGCCCCTTCGACGGTACATGGCGCTTCAACACGGACCAAGCCAAGATATCACAGAAGCCTATGGTCTTTTCGGTGAACAACGGCATGTATGACTGTTTCTATTGCAGCCCGAAGATCCACGTGAAGGCTGATGGGCAGGACCAGCCCGTCACCGGCCAGTTTTATGACACGATCAATGTGCGCGAGGTTGATCCCAAGTCGATTGCAGTCACGTTCAAAAAGAACGGCAAGGCGCTGGCCGAGCAGACTCGAACCGTGTCGGACGACGGCAACACTCTGACGTGGAAGCAGATCATCCATCCGGAGAACAGCGATCAAACGGTGAGCTCGGAAAGTACATACACGCGTATAGGAAAGGCGCCGGCTGGGGCGAATGGGACTTCTGGCTCGTGGCGAATCGACAAGGTTCGAGAGAGCGAAAATAACCTCTTGGTCAGCTACAAGAGAAGCGGCGATGAGCTGAGTATGTCCACACCGACAGGCGAGAGCTACACGGCGAAGCTGGACGGCAAAGACTACCCAGTTAAGGGATCGTATTTCTACAACTCTGTCTCTCTGCGACGCGTTGATGAGCGCACGATCGAGGTGACTGAAAAGCGCGATGCCAAGGTGGTGTACGTACGGAGAATCACCGTCTCGGCCGATGGGAAGAAAATGACGGAAGTCGTGACGAGCAAGCCGACCGGCCGAATATCAACCTACGCCGCCGAGAAGCAGTAGTTGCTTCCCGGCTTTAGCTTCCAATTTCTGGATTTTGCCCCCGACGTCGGCCCGATCGAGCGGGTGCCGACGGAGAGCACTTTCCTGTGGAGAGACATGCCGGGGCGCGCTTGACCGCGGAGTCTACCCGAAAACTCGGTTCTCAAACACCAAAGTCCCCTGTGCTGGATAACTGTTGAGAGATACCCTTCCCACCGGTGATCTTCAGGTGGTCGAGATCGTTAAAAGCGGATTCAGCCTGAGAAGTCTTAGTGCTGTATCGGAAGCGCGCCGTCTGAAATCGGGTGGAGGAGTGGGAGACACCACTGCAAGGGCGCTTCGTGGAGGCGCGATAATGATCTCACGACCGGAGGTCGAGTTGACTTGGATGCAGGGCTCTTGTATCTTCTAAGCAATGAAGCCTCGCCAGTTTCTCATTTTTGCCAGCAAGGTGACCGCGGCACACGTCATCACCTATTTGCTGGCGGGGACAATCGCCTACCCGCTTTTCACCAAAGAGTTCTACGTTGGCCCGCATCCCATCTTCAAGCTCTTCATGCGTACGGAGCTGGAGCCTGAGCTGTGGGGGCATGTGGCGACTTGGTTTCTCCCGGCAGTATTCCTGGAGGGATTTCTAATCGCGGCGGCCCTCTATCCCTTCTTCGACACGCTCATGGTCTGGCCTTTCAGCAAGCGCTTCCTTTCCATCTCCGGGCTGTACATCGTGCTGGGGTTCTGGGCAGCAACGGTGGCTGCCCCCGGAACGATTGAAGGCATGGTGTACTTGCGGCCCATCTTCACTCCGCTCGTCCATTTGAAGGTTCAGCCGGAGATCATCGGGCAGGGCTTGGGGCTGGGGGCGATGGTGGCGTTATGGATGGGGCCGCCGCGGGATTGAGTCATTGTTTCATTGAGTCATTGACTCAATAGCTAGAATCCCTGATGTTCAGTCCGGGCAATGATCTCGTCCTGCAAGGGCGTGGTCAGGTCACAGAAATAATCGCTGTAGCCGGCAACCCGGACGATCAGGTCACGATACTTCTCCGGGTTTCGCTGGGCGGCGCGAAGCGTTTCTGCGGTTACCACATTGAACTGGATATGGTGGCCGTCCAGTTTGAAGTAGGCGCGCACCAAGTGCGCCAGCTTATCGATCCCTTCTTCGCCCTCGAGCAATTGCGGCGTGAACTTCTGGTTCAGCAGGGTGCCGCCCGTGCGGACGTGGTCCATCTTGGCGGCGGATCTGAGTACCGCGGTGGGACCGTGGCGGTCCGCGCCCTGCACCGGCGAGATGCCGTCTGACAGCGGCTCATCGGCCCTCCGCCCATCCGGTGTGGCCCCGGTCAGCGACCCGAAATAGACGTGGCAAGTGGTGGAAAGGTAATTCACCCGGTAGCCACCGCCTTTGGTGTTCTTCCGGCCGTTCACCTCATCGTAAAAGGCGTTGAACAAGTCCACCAGAATGGCGTCCGCATACTCGTCATCGTTGCCGTACTTGGGGGTCTTGTTCAAGAGCAGAAGCCGCAGACTCTCCGGGGAACGGGAGCCTGGGCTACCCGCTTGCCTTGTCCTCCCATGCCCGTTGAAATTGACCGCCAAGGCATCGAGCAATTCCGTCATCATGACGTCTTTGCGATCGAAGACGTGATAGCGGATTGCGGCCAGGCTGTCGGTGCAACTGCCCGGCCCCACGCCCATAATGTAAGTGGTGTTATAACGCGGGCCGCCGTCATTGTAATCCTTGCCTTTGGCGATGCAGTCATCGATGAGCAGTGAAAGGAACGGCGCCGGCATGTGCCTGGCGTAAATCCGCTCGATGATGTTGTTTCCTCTCATCTTGATTTCGATGAAGCGGCGCAACTGCTTCCGGTACGCGCCGAACAGTTCATCATAGGAATTGAACTTCCTGGGATCGCCCGTCTCCAGTCCGAGGCGCTTGCCGGTGCGCGGATCGAGCCCGTTATTCAATGTAATTTCGAGCACTTTCGTAAGATTGAAATATCCAGTAAGGATATATGCTTCCTTGCCAAATGCTCCCGTCTCCACGCACCCGGTGTTGCCGCCGCAGCGCGCGTCCTCGATCGACTTCCCTTGCCGAAGCAGTTCCTCGACCACCAGGTCGGCGTTGAAGATCGAGGGCTGCCCCCAGCCTTTACGGATTATCTCGATGCCGCGCTTGAGGAAGCGGTCCGGGTTCTTTTTGCTCAACTGCAAATTCGAGGAGGGCTGCAACAAACGCATTTCGTCGACCACCTCGAGGATCAGGTACGTGACTTCGTTGACGCCGTCGGAGCCATCCGCTCTCAGGCCTCCGTTGTTGATGTTGGCAAAGTCGGTGTAGGTGCCGCTCTCGGCCGCCGTCACGCCCACCTTGGGCGGCGCGGGCTGATTATTGAATTTCACCCAAAAGCATTCGAGGAGCTCTTTGGCCTTGTCGCGCGTGAGCGTACCGTCGGCGAGACCCTTCTGGTAAAAGGGCTCGAGATGCTGGTCCAACCTCCCCGGGCAAAAAGAATCCCACGTGTTCAGTTCGGTGATGACGCCCAGGTGGATGAGCCAGTAGGCCTGCAACGCCTCCCAGAAATCCCGCGGAGCATGCGCGGGAACATGCCGGCAGACGTCCGCGATCTTCCTGAGCTCAGCGCGACGATCGGGGTTCGATTCCTGCGCTGCAATTTCCTCAGCTTTCTCGGCATGGCGTTCGGCAAAGCGCATGACGGCGTCGGCCGCCGCCCCCATCGCTCTGAGCTCCTCCCGCTCGAGGAACGCCTCGGGATCATTCAGGAAGTCCAGGCGGCCGAGGGCCGTTTCAACTTCGGATTTAAGTTCGAGCAGTCCCTTACGGTAAATCACATCCCCCAGGGCTGTGTGACCCGGGGCGCGCTGTTCCATGAACTCCGTATAAATGCCGGCCTCGTAGGCATCTTTCCATTCCTGAGACATTTCCTGAAAAATGAGGTCGCGAATCGAGCGGCCTTTCCAATAAGGGATGATCTGCTCGCACTGAATCCTCCTGGCTTCGGCATCAACATGGTAGGAAATTTTCGGGCGCGAATTGAGGATTTCGAGGTCTTCCATGCTGTGGCAGCAAAGCTCTGGATAAGTTGGCGTGGCCTTGGGCGCGGGACCGCGCTCGCCCACAATCAGCTCGTCGCTGCCAATATAGATGGTCTTATTTTCCATCAAGTGCCGGAACGCCTGGGCCCGGATTAAAGGGACTGAAGCGATGCGGCAATCTCGATAAAACTCCGTTATCAGGGCGGCCCTCTCGAGCGACAGCACGGGCTCGGCCTCGAGGCTTCTCTGCCGTAATCTCGCTACTCGTTCGTTCATCGTCAGCCACCTACTTTCACCTTGAATCCGGCTCCCTCAAACTGCCCCGCGATTTTCGTTACCAGAGTTGCAGGCGGGGCTTTGACATCTTCCAGCCGGAAGCCCAAACCCAAGCGCTTATACTTCTCAGCTCCCTCCTCATGGTAAGGCAACAAGTGAATTCGCGAGAGGCGAAGGCGCGAGAGCAATGCGATCATTTGCCGGACATTCTCGATGTCGTCGTTTATTTCGGGAATGATTGGATAGCGCACAACTACCGGCCTGTTTCTTCGCACCAGCGCCTCCAAGTTTGCCAAAATCGAGTCATTGGGAACACCAGTATAATTCTTGTGTTTCAACGAATCGAGAATCTTCAGGTCGTATAAGAACAGCCCCACCTTCTCGCTGAGTTCGAGCAGCACATCCTTCTTGGCCAGGCCGCACGTTTCAACCACCGTGTTGATGCGTTTTTCGCGGCAAGCCTGCAAAAGTGACTCGAGCAAGATTGGCTGGGCCAGGGGTTCGCCGCCGGAGAAAGTGACGCCGCCGCCGGATTCATCCCAGAAGATCAGGTCCCTTTCTATTTCGCGCATTACTTCTGAAACGCTCATCCAGCGCCCAGCCACTTTTCGCGCTCCACTTGGACACGCCTCGGCGCAGGTCCCGCAAACCTGACATGCTGAGGTAGTTTGGATCGCGCCATTGAGGCGCCGGATCGCGCCATGCGGACAAACTCGGATGCAGTCTCCGCAAGCCAGGCAGCGGTTCGCAAAGTACATCAGGCTTGGCTTGGGACTCTGGCCCTCGGGATTGTGGCACCACCAGCAAGACAACGGACACCCTTTGAAAAAGACCGTGGTCCGAATGCCAGGGCCATCGTGCAGGGCATAGCGCTGGACATCAAAGATGAGGCCGGCAGGTTCCACGGAAGAGGCGCTGGCGGTGTCGGGAGAAATTCCGGACTGATTGTTTTCGCCAATCATCTTTCTGATTCTTGTCCGCTTATCCCACGGATGGCTGTCCAACGCTTATGGTGACTGAGGCCATAACCGTCTCGCAGCTCGGACGAGCAAATATTATACCGTTCCTGGGCGAGGCGCGCATCCTGACAAAAAGCACCAGAGAGAGAATCAACAACTCTCGGAAAGGCACCAAGGCGCAAGGCTACGCAAAGAAGGCCGGCCTCGTTTGCGCCTTGGGAGACTTTGTGTCTTTGCGCACCGGACTTAAGCTCAACAGGACCGAAGGACAAGCCTCTCGTTTGTCCGCGGCCAGCCACAAGGGCTGCCCTACCTCGCCTAGATGACCTCCTTTGTTTTCATATACATTCCGGCTTCGTTCGTTCAATTTCTGGAAGTCGAGAAGTCGAGGGTCGAGAAGCAACAACCCCCGAGGCGTTGCCCTTCCATGAAATATTCTAGCCTACTCTAGTGAGGAAGTAAAGGGGCAAGAAGTCGGTGGCTCACATTGTCCTGACCGTTAGCAGCTATACCCCTGCCGAGAACGTGGCGGCCGGGAATACAGATATGCGTGTGCCGCTGTAAAGAGGCTGGGTGTGACAAGAGAGTAATTGACCCACCCTCCGCGGCTGCTCGTGCCGGCAACGAGGACGCGGAGGGTGGGACGGTTGGACGAATACTCAGAACGAATAGGTCAAGCTCATCTGAAGGGTACGAGGGGTCCAAAGATTGAGCGAGTTGTAGGCAGTACCATTCAGTGCATTGCAACCGACGAGAGAGCCGTAGTTGCAATCGGTCAAGCGGTTATCGGGAGATTGCATCGAGCTGTGCCAGCTCGACCCGAGGTTGAAGATGTCGAGGCGATATTGCAGGCGATGGCGCTCGGTGATGAGGAAGTTCTTGGCGATGCTCATGTCGAGGTCGGCGAAATGGGGGCCAGTCAATATGCCCTTGCCTTCATCGCCATAAGTTCCCAGCGGCGGCGCGGCAAAGGCAGCGGTGTTGTACCACTCTGCGATGCTCTTGGAGAAACCGCTGGTGGGACTGCTCACGACATTGGCTCGGACCCGGCCCCAGAAATAGCTGCCCTCCTGGTCCTGCGCGCCCCAATTAGCATAAGGAAACCCGTAGACACTGAAAGGAAACCCCGATGCCAGGGAATAAATACCGCTGAAGGTCCAATTCCCCAATATCCTGTTGCCGCCATGCAGGTCAAGACGCTTGCCCCTGCCGATGGGAACGTCGTAGGAGCCCGTCGCCACGAAGCGATTGGTTTGGTTGGTGCTGGCTGGGCCATAATCTCTCTTCGGGTTATGGGGATCCATGATGAAGTCGTTGGTGCCGCTGATGTTGTTGATGGCCGAGGTCTCATCGAGAGCTTTCGAGAAAGTGTAGTTCAGGGTGTACTGTAAGCCCTGGGAGAACCTCTGCCTCAGCCGCACTTGCAGGGCATTGTAAGTTGATTCGAGGCGGTTGTCGTTGAAGTACAGGGACGGTCCGAAATTGGAGAAGGGCTCGCGTTTGTCGACGGGAACGAAATTCGGATCGGCCAAGCAGGCTGCGGTGGCCATGGAAGCATCGATGTAGCTGTTGCAAGCATCGCCGGCGACGGGAGGCAAGTAAGCCGTATTGAAAAGATTCTGCGTGGGTTCGTGGATGGCGTGAGAGCCTACGTAGCCAACGTCCAGGAGGAGCGCCCGCGACAGGGAGTACTGCGTATCGAGCGTCCATTGTTGGGTATAAGGGTTGTGGTTGGCGGGATTGTTCACCTGGGGCCCGAAATCGTAAAAGGGCGTGGCGGTCGAGAACAGGCTCGCGCTAGTCGCCGGTGTGGCCCAGAGGGTATCCAGTGGAAAAGGCGAAGCGCTCTCCTTGCCGGTTCCGGAGGTGGCATACATGGGATTGGCGGCGAGGGTCCACAATAGGTTGTCGTCAAACTGCGAGGCGTCGAAGAAGCGCTCGTAAAGGTCGTAAAAGATGCCATATCCCGCCCGGACCACGAAGCGATCAGTGGAGAAAGGCCGCCAAGCGATGCCAATGCGCGGGGCAAAATCGTGCTTATCGATGGGAACCAAGCTACTCGCCGCGCAGCACTGCAACCAGTTAGTATTCACCTGCCCGCCCGCCGCGGTCACGGCTTGGGTTGTGGCCTGCACGAAAGCCTTGCTCGCCCAGACCATGCTCCCGCCGTTGGCCGGGTTAAAGCCAAAGCCACTGGCGTTCGCGCTGTGGTAATTGGAGGGGATTTCATAACGCAAGCCGAGATTCAAGGTCAGATGAGGTGTGACGTGAAAATCGTCCTGTACAAAAAAGTTCAAGTTCGTGCCGCGCAGGTTCATTAGATCGGAGCCTAAAGGGGCGGGCGCAGTGACGCCCTGCGGAAAGCCTAGAAGAAAATCAGCGAAGGGATTCCCGCTCGGCAAGATGTTGGGGCTTGACATCACCGTGGCATTAGGGTTGGCGGCCGTGTAGGCGCCGGTAAAGCTCAAGTTGCCCATATTGTACCAGCCATCCTGATCCAGCATCTGGATGCGGCGAATGTCAGCGCCCACTGTCAGGTTGTGGCGGCCGCGCACCAACTTGAGGTTATCGACGTATTGAAAGTCGTTCTCCCGCTGGGTGTAGCCGTTGTTGCTGTTCCCGATTCCCGAATAGAGGTCGTTGGGCGAGACCACAGGAATGTCATAAAAGGCTGGGATTTTGGGCGAGTTCTTGATGCCCAGCTCGGTCGCCAAGTCCGCTCCGAAGGCAGTGCTAACTCCTTCATGGTAGAACAGGCGATTGTACCCCACGCGAGCCTCGTTGATGGTGGTGGGGCCGAAGGAGTGCTGCCATGAGAGGCCGAAGAGGCGGCTGCGGGAGAAATTGATCGAGCCGCTCGCCGGAAGCATGCTGGGACTGGGCTCAAGGTCGTTCCTGATATTGCCCGTGAAGAAGACTCGGTCCCTCGAGCCGAAGTTCTCATCCACCCGCATCGTTTCGGTATTCGTGGTGATGGTATTTTGAACGGGCAGGACGTAGTTTTGGCAGGGCATCGCACACTGGATATTGGGATGGGGATAATAGTTCAAGAGCTTGAGCGCGACGGGGTCGAATTCAGAACTCGGAATCTGGTTGCCGGAGAAAACTGTCCGCCCGGTCGGATCGGCGGTGGTGGCGTTGGCAAGGTTGGTGGTCGAGGGGTCGTAGATCGAGACCGGCCAGTCGGCGAAGTTGCCTTGCCTTTCTTGGTCCGTGGGCACCATAACGGGACTCGTGGTGCCGGAAGTGGTGCTGCGGCGCCCGCCTTCGAAGCTGAAGAACCAGAATGTCTTATCGCGTCCGTTGTAGAGTTTGGGGATCACCAGCGGACCGCCCAGAGTGCCCCCAAACTGGTTCTGCACTAAAGGGGACTTAGTCGGGGTGGTGGAACCGGTCAAGGTGTTGAGTTCAGCCTGGGCCGGGTTGCTGGGCTGTAAGGCAGCGTTTTGGAGGTAGTCGTAGGCCGAGCCATGCAGAGAATTCGTTCCCGACCTGATGGCGATGTTGACTTGGCCGGAGCCTTGGCCATATTCGGCTGAGTAAAGGCCATCCTGAAGCTTGAATTCCTGAATGGCCGAGAGATTGGGGATGTTGGAAGCCACACTGAAAAAGTTCCCGTTGTTGGTGACGCCATCGACCAAGTAAGCTACAGAATCCGGCCGCGCGCCATCCAAGCTTACCTCGTGGAACTCCTCCCCGCCGAGACCGTGAAGGTTCCAATAGAGCTGGTTGCCTCCCGAAACGATGGTCGCTCCCGCATCCAGGCTGAGGAGTTCGGTAAAGTCACGGCCATTTACGGGGAGGTTCTCCAGCAACTCATGGGACATCACATTCCCGACAGTTGTGTTATCCGTCTGCACCATCTGTGTCGCCGCTGTAACCGTCACCTCCTGGGAGACGTGGCCCACTTCGAGGGTAAAATCCTGACGGAGGGTTTGGTCGACCTCAAGAATAAGTCCGGAACTGCCCGTGGTCCTAAACCCTGCCTTCTCCACAGCGAGACTGTAGGTGCCTGGATTCAAATTCACGAACGTATAATCACCCGCAGGCCCGGTAGTGAATTGGTTCGCCACTCCCGTGTTGACGTTCCGGACAGTGACTTGGGCACCCGGCACTGCTGCACCACTAGGGTCCGCGATGTGGCCCAAAATGGTGCCGCGCGAGTTTTGAGCGGATAAGCTGGAGCAGCAGGCAAGCAGGAAGAAGATTGCTGAAAAACAGACAGCTATGCGTAATTTCACACGGCATGCATTTCTCATTTCGTCCTCCATGGTGTGACCCAATACCCGACGCTAATCTTGAAAATGTTCGAGACTCCGCGATCCGTCAAATTCCTTCCGCCTCCCAGACAAGGCTGGGCATTCCCTTCCAGCACTAACTACACGACTCTCCTTAAAGGGAAGGCTTCTCGTAAAGAGACTGAGGGTTACATGGTTGGCGAAGGCGTGATACGTTTAGCTTGCGCACGGGAAGGTTATTGTGAACTAACCAGACCATTTCGGAACATCTGATTGGAAATCGCGAATGTATCACGCTGTCACGCTTGGTTACGGGGTGACAAGACCCCGCTCTTCCCCGCATAAGGCGGGTTACTTGGCAGGCTACTTCAAGGCCACAGGGTCGCGTCAAACTCGCTAGAGAAGTGGCTCTACCGCTTTGCGATCTTACGTTTCGGCGACTTTGACGCGCGTTACGTTCATGGCAGTTGCTTCTTGAATCCCGATTACCCTGGGTGTAAAATTCGACCGAGGATGTCTGATTGAACTCTCGGTGACCAAGCTATGCCAAGCCCTGGAGAAGGATTTCATGACGAACGACGGGCGGCCATTGAAAAGGTCCTGCACAGTGCAACATTCTCCAGGTCGGACTCCTCGCGACTGCTTCTCAAGTTTATCGTCGAAAAGTCCCTTTCTGGAAACCTCGACAGCATCAAAGAATATACCATCGCTACGGAGGCACTCGGGCGACCCCCGGACTTCGATCCCAAAGCCGATAGCATTGTCCGCATCCAAGCGCAGCGGCTGCGCAAAAGGCTCGAGGAGTACTACAGCGACGAAGGGCGCAAGGACCCGGTTAGGATAGTAATACCTTCCGGGCATTATATTCCTGAATTTCGGACTCACCCCGAGCTAGGCCCACCAAGGAAAGACGACGAACCCCTTGTGCCGTCCCCGTCGGATCGACCTCTTGTTGCTGCCAGCCGAAAGCTTTCCCATCGTTTCCTGGTGGGGCTTGTCGTGGGGCTGGTGGGCGCTGCGGTGATCATTGGTCTTTACCTTTCCCGCTCCTCTGGCCTGAAAGCCTCCGCCGTAGGAAGCTCGCTGCCGAGTTCTCTTGTGCCGTTGTGGGGCGTTTTTGTCCCCCCCAGCGCCCCACCCCTGATCGTATATAGCAACGCCATGTTTTTAACGGACGATTACGGTGACGTCTACAGGGTTTTACTCTCCTCGAATCATTCCTTGCCGAGCGGCGCCAAAGTCCCCAGCCTCTCCGGGCTCGAATATGTTTCTCCCGCGCTCCCCAGGAGCGGTAATCTCCGTTACTTTGATCTTTATACAGGCACGGGCGAAGTAGTGGCGGCGGTGAAGATTGCGCGACTCTTGAGTGCGCAGAATCAAGACGTTTCGGTCGAGCGTAGCGGTCTAGTTTCCTACGACAATATCCGGGGCGCAAACGTAATTTTCCTAGGCTCGAGCGCTGAGGATGCCGTTTTGCAGAAACTGCCGATCGATGCTGAATTGTTTTTTGATCTGTCGGGGGAAGACGCGGTAATTCGCGATCGTCCTGCGGCACCGGGGCAGCCGCATCCATATCGACTGGTGAGAGATCCGAAAACTGGGGAGTACCGAACCGATTACGCGCTCATCAGTTTGCTTCCTAGTGTTGACCCCGGGCGATACGTCCTGGTGCTGGCTGGGATAACAACCTTGGGGACGCAAGCTGCCGCCGAGTTTGCCACATCTCCGGCACAAATGGCCACGCTGGAGAACATGCGCGGGGGTTCCCATGGCCCGGCGGGTCGATCCCCTTACTTCCAGAGCCTTTTGGAAGTGCAGATCCGCGATGGGGCCATCGCCCGAATCAGCTGCCTCCTCGTCCGCGAGTTGCGACACAAGTAAGCGGGTAGAATCTCGTTCCCATCCAAGCTCTGCGGTACCTACTGCAAATTGGCGTTCATCCATCCCGCCGCGTGTCACGAGGAAAAACGGGAAAACGTGGTCCCTTGGTCTCCGGTGCAGGAATGGGCGTGGGGGCGCCCTCGTGAGCGCCCTCATCGTTACCCATATTCTCAGCTGGACACCGCGGGGCTCCTGCCAGTAATCTCAGCCCGCTGCGCGGGCTTTGTCGAGTCCAGCCCCGGTGTGCAGGAAGGGATACGGGTAACGATCAGCCCCTGGGGGCGGGTTGTTCCGCCACGGCGCTTTCTCCAGCCGTCGCAGGACCGGTGACGGGTCCCTTCCCTTCGCTGGCTGCCACACTCCAAAGCTAGGAGGCTGTCGCCTTTCCCGTGAATCTCGGCACGAAGACTTCGGCCACGAAGGTTTCAAATGTGGTGGCCGTGGTGTTCTGCGCCGAACGGGGCTCGAGGGGCGCCATATAACCGGAATTCAGCGCTTCGGACATTTCCAGAATAAGGTCCGCCATGCTTGTAGACATGCCTGATTGAAGCAGCGCGGGCTTGACGAGCGTGGGCGGGAACTGCGAATAGTCGAGGTTTGGCTTGCCGATCGCCTTTCCGATGACGGAGGCGACCTCGCGGTAAGTCAGGTCGCGCTGGCCGAGAAGCTCTCGAGACTGTTTGCCAGCGAAGCTCAGTCGTAGCAACTCCTCTGCGGCCCGGTCGCCGATGTCCCGCGTCGCAATCATGGCCACAGGCAGGTCAGCGCGCAACGGACCACCCAAGAGACCAAAGCTCTGAATCACCCCGATCTGAGCCAGGGTGTTCTCCATGAAATAGCCGGCGCGAATGTAGAGAGCATTCAACCCCGCAATGCTGCTCAGTTTCTGTTCGAGGTTGTGCAGCCCAACAACGGGACCGGTCTTATTCGGTTTATCGGCCCCCACACTACTGAGAACCACGGCGTATTGCACGCCGGCGTTGGTGATCGCTGACAGCAGGGCATCGCTCACACGCTCCTGGTAAACGCTCACCTCCGGGGCTGCGATATTTGGGGGAATCATTGCATAAACAGCTTTCGCGCTAGTAAATGCTTTGGTTAACGCCGCCGCATCGGTCACGTCCGCAACGCAGATCTCAGCGCCCTGTCGGATAAAGCCTTCAAGGCGGCCGGCGTTGCGACCAATTAGGCGAACTTTCTCGCCGCGTGCCAGCAATTTCGCGGCAATCACACTACCTGTGTTTCCAGTCGCACCCGTAATGGCGTACATAATTGCACCTCCTAAGGTTTTGGATGTGAGCGACACGGTATAAGTTCCAGAAGGGGGGCGCAGACCTCCGCTTTTGAGGTCTGATGCCGCTTTTCCTTCAGGTTCTTTAAAAGATTTCACCACAGAGGCCACAGAGATCACAGAGAAAAGCCGGGTTCCCTCCGTGTTCTCCGTGTTCTCTGTGGTGAATCGAAAGAACGCCGAACTGCGGAAAGGCCGCACACTCTATGTAGAACGAGAGTCTGCGCTGCACGCTTAGTGTGCGCGTGCTCCGCGGGCCGGCGCAGAGCGCAGCTCTGCGCTTCAGCAAGTTTGCAGCTCGTCCAAGGCCACAGGCGCCAGAATCTCAGAAAGGGGTGTGTTCAAGGGGAACAATGAATTGAATGCCTTCCACATGTTTCCCCTGGAGACGTGTATCGTTGGTGATGAAGAGGTCAACTCGGGCTGCCGCAGCACATGCCAGTTGGATGGCGTCCGGGGCGCGAAACGATCGCTCACAACGGAGCCGAGCGTAGATTCTTGCCGCCTTGGCGTCAAAGGGAAGCAGCAGCGCTGTCGCCGTGATGGCTTCCTCGTACTTTCGGCAAAGTTCCTCGTCCCCACGTTCGGCCGGTTTAACCAGAACCTCGCCGAGCGTCAGCGTAGAGGTCAGCAGTTGATCGCCGCGCGCCAACATCTTGCGTCGAAGATCCGCTACCCGGCCAGAAAAGTCCCCATAGCCCTCAAATAGATAGATGAATAGATTGGTATCCCAGAAGATGCGGCTCATTCCCAGCCCTCGCGGAGCCGCTGCACATAATCATCTGCGTGTTCGTCGGCCCATAAATGCTTACCCGAACCAGCCAGCGAGAGCAGGGGGTCCGTTTCAGGGGCAGAGTTGATTGCGGCCGAGCACCAGTCACGATACCAAGCCAAGAGTCCATGGTAACCGGGAGGTATGTCCTCCATGTTGGGAGTGATCTTGGCCCCTTCGCGCGCGGGGTGATATGCATCTCCCTTCCGGAATAGGCGACGCCGCCCATTAATCGTCTCGAAAAGCATTCGGTAGCGACCCGGGTTGGGTGGACGATTGGCCACGCAATGTTGGACGACATGAACGTACACACCAGGTCGAATCGGCCCCCCGATGCCTTCCCGCATCGCTCGCTCGACAATCTCTTCTACTGTAAAATCGCGTTGAGCTGGCTGCTCTCGATGGAGCAGAGCGGCGGCTACCCAAACTTCGTCAGCCACCTTGACGTGAGAGTTGGTAACTACAGCCACGGCGGAAACCTCCTCGTACAAGTGTAATTCTAAACCAAGTACAAATGAAATGTCAAATAATTAGTGTTTTTGAAGAGTGGCGCATACATCGCGACTGTTCGAAGATGTGAAAAAATCGCCCGAAGAGGAAAAACATTCCACGCGAAGGCGCAAAGCTCCTGATGGGGCAAAGAAAACAAAGCTGTTCTTCCTTGCGTGCCTTTGCGCCTTCGCGCCTTGGCGTGAGCTGTTTGATTTTTTCACACCTTCAAACCCTGGCGATGCAATGCTGCGAGTGCGCGCGGGCAAGCAACGCAAGGGGTGCTAAACTAGGTGAGGAGACCTGATGCGCGAATTCCCTTCCTCGCAGGAAATCCTCAAACTCTTCCAGCAGGAGCCGCAGCGAACTTTCCGTCTGCGCGAGTTGGTGCTCGAGTTGGGGTTGCGCTCGAGCCAGGCGCGCGAGTTGAAATGCGTCCTGAAAGATCTCGCCCACAGCAGGAAACTTGTTTACCTGAAGAAAAACCACTACGCGTTGGTCCATAAAGGCCGCCACGCCGCGCCAGAAGCTGTAGCGACGGTCTCTGACCGTCGCCCCGGCGCGTCAGGTGCCGTAACGCCGGCCTCCGCCCGCCCCGGCGGTCATAGAGCGCCGCTTCAAACCGCGAAATCGCCCAACGTAGTGAGTGGGCGCTTGATCGGACACCGCGACGGGTACGGCTTCGTGGTGCCCGACGTTCCGCTGGCGGGCACCGACCTCGACATCTTCATCCCACCGGATGGCATGAGCTCAGCCTTGCACGGCGACCGCGTCGAGGTGCACGTACAGCGGTCCACCAAGGGCTTTAGGGGCGAAGGCCGGATGGAAGGCCGCATCATTCGAGTTACCGAGCGTGCGCAGAAGACCGTGGTGGGCCAGTTCCACGCGGGCCCGCGTTACAACTACGTGATGCCTTTCGACCAGCGACTTCCCTTCGAGGTTGTTATTCCGCGTGGGCAGGAATTCCCTGATGTCGAGGCGGAGCAACTAAGAGAAAATGCCTCTGCTCTGAATGCCCTCACCCCCGGCCCCTCTCCGCCAGGGGGTAGAGCGGAGCTAGATTCACGGAGGGCGCTCAGCCGCCACCGGCAATTCGGGGGAGAATCGGAGAGCCGCTCGGCCCTAACGGCGGCGTCTCACCCGCAGACTGCCCGCGACCTGGACGGCCTGATCGTGGACGTTGAAATCACCGACTACCCTGGTCCCACCTCGCTGACCCACGGGCGCGTGATCGAGATTCTGGGCCGCCGTGACGAATTCGGCGTGGATGTCGAGATTATGATCCGCAAGTTCCACCTTCCCCATCGCTTTCCCTCCGACGTGCTGGCGGAGGCGTCCGCGGCGCCACAATACATCCCCGAACGCGACCGCGAAAGCCGGCGAGACTTTCGCGCCTGGCCCATCGTCACCATTGACGGCGAGACCGCCAAGGATTTTGATGACGCCGTCTACGTCGAGCGCTTGGCTGGCGGCAACTACCTGCTTCACGTTCACATCGCGGATGTGGCCCACTACGTGCGCCCGGGTTCGGCGCTCGACCGCGAAGCCCGCCTGCGGGGCACGAGCGTCTATTTCCCCGACCGCGCCGTCCCCATGCTGCCTCTCGAGCTATCAAATGGCATTTGTAGCCTGAATCCCCACGTGGACCGCCTGGTGATGTCCGCGCTGCTGGAATTCGACTCCGAGGGGCGCTTGGTGGAATGCGAACTTCTGCCCGGAATCATCCGTAGCGCCGAGCGGATGACCTACACGGCGGTGCGCGACATCCTGGCCGGCGAGCCCGCCGCCTGCCAGCGCTATGCCGCCCTGGTACCGAATTTCAAGGTGATGGAGGAACTGGCGCGCCTCCTCGCCCGCCGCCGTGAGGAGCGCGGTTCGATTGACTTCGACCTCCCCGAACCCGAAATCGAGTTTGACGAGCACGGTCGTATGACTGGCATTACGCGCTCGGAGCGCAACTTCGCTCACCGCATTATCGAGGAGTTCATGCTGGCGGCGAACGAGGCAGTGGCTTCCTATCTCGAGAGCAAAGGCATTCCCTCGCTTTACCGCATCCACGAAAAGCCGGACGCCAAGAAAGTGATCGAGTTCGAGGAGATCGCCGCGACTTTCGGTTATTCACTGGGCATCGAGCTTCCCCCCGCCCGCCGCACCCGCTTGCGCTTTCGCGACGAGCGCGACCGCTACCCGCGCTTTCACGAAGCGATCGAGGGCGAGCTCAAGATCAGCCCTTACGATTACCAGCGGCTCACTAAGCGCCTCGAGGGCAAGCCCGAGGAACGAGTTCTTTCCTACCTGATGCTGCGCTCGCTCAAGCAGGCGCGCTACTCGGAGGAAAACGCCGGCCACTTCGCCCTGGCCGCTCCGACCTATACCCATTTCACCTCGCCCATTCGCCGCTATCCGGATTTGATCGTACACCGGATTTTGAAGGCCGCGCTCGCGCAGGAGGGAGGCAGGGTTCGGGAAACCAGGGGACAGGGAATAGGGAGCAGGGAACAGGCGAGAAGCAGCGTAGCACAGGGAACACGGGCCAGAGTTCGGGGGACTCCCGCGGCACAGCTCCCCGGCGCGGCATTCGTCCATCCGGAGGAATTGCACGCTTTGGGGCTTGAAACCTCCGAATCGGAGCGCCGCGCCGCCGATGCTGAGCGCGAGTTGATCGAATGGAAGAAAGTCTCCTTCATGGCGCAGCACGTGGGCGATGAGTTTGAGGCACTCATCATCGGCTTGATTAAGCAAGGGTTCTTCGTGGAACTGACGGATCTCTTCGTCGAGGGCTTTGTTCCGCTCTCCAGTCTCGAAGACGACTTTTACGTTTACCGCGAACGCCAGCGCGCCATCATCGGCCAGCATTCGAAGCGCACCTTTCGCCTCGGGCAACGAATCCGCGTGTACTTGGTGCGTATCGACCGTTCAGAGAATAAGCTGGAGTTCTCTGTGGCGGACTCGTAGGGGGACGGCTTGCCGCCCCCTAATTGCCGGAACGCTAGCCTTGCCGATCACTCCGCCCACCGATCCCTCACCCGTCCCGCTTCCCGATGAAATGCATCGGGACAGCGGGACACCCTCCCCGACTTGTGGGGTCCGATGGACCCCATCGGGGTCCAGAAATCGGACTCACCAAGGGAGGGCTGTTCATCTAAATTGAGGTGCCTACATCGGTTGAAACTTTTCTCCTCAAATGGGCGCCCGAAAGGTATTATTCCTCTTTAGACTTTCACTCTCAGAGGAGATTCTATTGACACCGTGAACATCGACGAACAGCTCGCTTACCTGACCAAGGGCGCGGAGGAGACGATCCGCGTGGAAGAACTTAGGGCCAAGCTCGAGCGCTCCGCCCGGACGAGAAAACCTTTGCGTGTCAAAGTAGGTTTTGACCCTACCGCCCCGGACATCCATCTCGGGCATACGGTGGTGATTCGCAAGATGAAGCACTTCCAGGACCTCGGCCACACGGTCATCTTCCTTATTGGCGATTTCACCGGCATGATTGGCGATCCGTCCGGCCAGAACGTGACCCGCCCTCCCATGACCCCCGAACAGGTCGCGGCCAACGCCGAGACATACAGAAAGCAGGTCTTCAAGATTCTCAGCGCTGAAAAGACCGTCGTGGACTTCAACAGCCGCTGGCTGGGCGCGCTCACGGGGCGAGACTGGGTCACGCTGTGCTCGAAATACACTGTGGCGCGCATGCTGGAACGCGATGAATTCTCAAAACGCTTCAAGGAACAACGCCCCATCGCCATCCACGAGCTTCTCTATCCTCTGGCGCAAGCCTATGACTCCGTGGCGCTCGAAATAGATGTGGAGTTGGGTGGGACCGACCAGAAATTCAATCTGCTGGTGGGGCGCACGATTCAGCAGGAGTACGGACAGGAATCGCAAGTCATCATGACGATGCCGATACTGGTAGGGCTCGACGGAGTCCAGAAGATGTCCAAGTCACTGGGCAATTACGTTGGCATCAACGAGCCGCCCGCCGAAATGTTTGGCAAGCTGATGTCCATTTCCGATGACTTGATGTGGCGGTATTACCTGCTGCTGACAGATATGACACCGGCGCAGATCGAGGAGCTTAAGCAGGCAGTGGCTTCGGGCCAAGCGCATCCGCTGGACGTCAAGAAATCGCTGGCCCGGCGTATTATCACGGATTTCCATGATGCCGAGGCCGCCGCTCAAGCGCAGCGCGACTTCGAAGCCCGATTCAGAGACAACGGCCTGCCATCCGTGATCGACCAGCTCTCATTTCAGCTTGGAGGCAAGCGAAAACTATTTCGCTTACTGGTCGACCTGAAATTGTTCCCTTCAAACGCCGAAGCTCAGCGCAAGATCAAAGAGGGCGCTGTGTACATGGCGGTTGGCGACTCGAGGCAACCCGATTGGAAACGACTCACTGACCCGACGTGGGATTTCGACCCTTATCAGTACCCCGTGGTGATCTTCCGGATTGGCACACGGCCGCCAGTGAGGGTGGTGTTCGGAGCTTAGAGATCTAAAGCAAACAGCAAGAATCGGGTTTCGGGCCCGATCCCTAATGTGCCAAAATCTCCCTTGTAGAATCCAATAAGAAGGCCTGCGGAAGGGGCACCCAGCGAAGCTGGCCCCTGGGTATGCAATTCCTCGGCTAAAGGAGAGAAAACGATGGCCGACGTTGAAGAAGCTTTCCTGCAAGGGCAATTGCTGGCGCGGCGGCAAAAGCTCGAGACGGTCCTCGCCAGTTCCCGGCGAAACGATAGCCTACGGGAACTTCTCGATGAGGTTGACTCCGCGCTGGAACGCATGAAGGCCGGAACCTTCGGCATCTGTGAGACCTGCCACGATCCCATTGAGAAAGACCGATTGATCACCGACCCCCTGGTCCGCTATTGTCTGGACCATCTCACCGCGAGCCAGCGCCGGGCGCTGCAACAGGACTTGGAGCTTGCTTCACAGCTCCAAAGAGGATTGCTTCCGCGCGAGCACCTGGCCTATGCCGGCTGGGACATCTGTTATCACTATCAACCTCTCGGACTCGTGAGTGGGGATTATTGTGATGTGGTGGCTCACCAAAATGAGTCCGAGGAGTTTTACTTCGCGCTGGGAGATGTTTCTGGAAAAGGTGTTGCTGCCTGCATGTTGATGAGCCAACTGCACGCCATCTTCCGCACTCTGGTCACTTCCGGCTTGACCCTGCAAGCCCTCGTCGAACGGGCAAGCCGTGTTTTTTGCCAGAGCACCGTATCGAGTTTGTTTGCCACGCTGGTGCTGGTCCGAGCCGGACACGCCAGTGAAATCGAGGTCTGCAATGCCGGCCATTGTCCCGCCCTGCTATTGCGGGGTGGAAAGGTAGTGGAGCTTGGGGCCACAGGTGTGCCGCTGGGCCTGTTCTGCGAAGGAGTGTATCCCACCGAGAAGGCAGAAATGGCTTGCGGCGATACGCTCCTTCTCTACACCGATGGAGCTTCCGAGGCGCGGTCAGCCAATGAGGCGGAGTACGGCGTAGAACGGCTCAAGGAGTTGATAACCTCGAGCCACGGGCTATCCGCGCGAGCCCTGGTGGGTGCCTGCATTGACGATTTGGATGAATTCCGAGCGGGCGCCCCGCTTCTGGATGACCTGACCATTATGGCGATACGACGTGTCGCCTAACCGGTGGCGGGAAGCGAGCAGCGCGGGCGAAACGCCCGCGCTTCCGGTCTTGACTTGCCCACCCCTGTCGTGCATCCTTTCTCCTCCCGTGCGTTTCATCATTCTTCTCAATCCGAAGGCGGGCCGGGGCAAGGCACAGTTAGTGTTGCGTGAGGCGCTCGAAGTCCTGCGGCGCGCGGGCATCGAGATTGAGGTGCAAGAGAGCCGCGACGCGCAACACCTGCTGGCGCTGGCGCGCCAGGCAGCGGCGGAAAAACCTGACGCCATCGTCTCGGTTGGTGGCGATGGCACTCACCACTACGTTCTGAACGGAATCGTGGGGAGTGAAATCCCGTTAGGGATGATACCTTGTGGGAGCGGGAACGATTTTGCGAAGGGCCTGGGAATCCCCATCCAAGCGCGCGCGGCGGCGGAAGTGCTGCGCGCCGGCAATACTCGCCGCGTCGACCTGGGTCGAGTGGGAAGCACGGTTTACGGCTGTATTGCCGGGGCAGGTTTTGATTCGGTGGTAACCCGGTATGCCAACGAGCGCGTGCGCCGTCTGCGCGGCTCCCGGGCTTATGCCTGGTCAATTCTCCGCTGCTTCGAGAATTACCGCCCGGAGCCACTCGAGATCGTCTCAGACGCGCAGGAGTTCTCAGGGGAGGTAAGCTTTGCGGTGGTGGGCAACAATGTTTCCTATGGCGGGGGAATTCATCTCACGCCGCGAGCCAAACTCGATGACGGCTTACTGGATGTTTGCATCGTTCCTTATTTGAGGAAACTGGAACTCTTGCGCTGGCTCCCACGCGCTTATCGCGGGGAACACTTGCAACACCCTCGGATCATCTACTTTCAAGCCCGCAAGGTCGCTTTGAGCACCACCTCTCGTTTGGAGCTTTTCGGGGACGGCGAATTTATGCAGGAATTGCCCGCGACGATTGAGATTGCTCCACGCGTGCTACCCGTGATTGTGCCAGATTAAGAGCCTGGCGGGGGGATGGTCAGGTTAATAACCAGCTTCCAGCGGGTGTCGAAAGAGCTGACCTGCCGGGTTCCCGAAGCCGCTCCTTTGAACTTCGCCTGGATCTCATAATCGTGATGGGGATCGAGATCGGTAAACTGGTATTGCCCATTAGGCTCCGCGTAGATGGCCACAGTCTTTCCAGTCTGAAGGTCCTTAAGCGTCACTTCCGCGCCGCCAATCCCGTTCTCGGCTTTGTCCATTACCACGCCGCTTACCGTCTTGGTGGTGGGGCCCTTCTGCTTCTTCGCCGCCAGACCCGATGCGTGGAGCAGCCAAGCCGTGGCAAGCGCACCGCACAGGAGGCGTGCACCCCAGGAAAACCGCCGCGGCGACGAGCGGTGGGACCGCGCCGGCAACAACGAAAGGAGGAGAATCAAAAGGGGCCGAGCGCTCAAATTACCAGGCCTCCTCTTCTTCTTCCTCGCTCGATAATACTTCCAACTCGACGGGATCGGTGTTCACGACTTGCAGCTCGATTCCGCACTCGGGACAGTCCACCGTCTGCCCTTCTTCCACATCATCTTCGATGTCAATTGCGGTCCGGCATTCGGGACAAAAGGCCATGGCTCACCCCCAGGCAACGTCGCTTACAAGCATGACAAAAGTCTAGATCATTTGCCAAAACGATGTCCAGCGGTTCGAGAATGGCGTATTCGAAGTTCACGCAATTGGCTCTTCCCATAGTTGAGAGCGAGTATTACCCTAACAGAGTCCTGAAGCGAATTCACGCTGGAGTTGGTTGCTGGTGGGAGGCAAGGCGCGAGAAGGGTGGATTCCCGCTTCGCGGGAATGACCGGCGATTCTGACTCCTGACTTCTTCAAGTGAGAGGTGCCCAATGAAGGAACATTACAGGTTTGCTACCTTGGCGGTCCACGCCGGGCAGTCCCCATGCCCTGTAACGGGGGCTGTGGATACGCCCATCTACCAATCCACGACCTTTGCCGCAGCCGATTCTGATGAGATGGCCGCCATATACGGGGGAGAAAAGCCCGGCTATATGTACACGCGCTACGGGAACCCTACCCTGCACGCGCTGGAAGAGAAACTGGCTGCGCTGGAGTGCGGCGAAGCCGCCCAGGTTTTTTCTTCGGGGATGGCCGCCGTCTCATCCGCCATCCTCGGATACATCAGAGCGGGCGACCATGTCGTTGCGGCGCGCTCGCTTTACGGGGCCGCGTATGACTTCCTCAACAAGATGCTCCCTAGCCTGGGCGCCTCCACCACCTTCGTTCAGTCCACGCGGGTGGAGGAGTTCGAAAAGGCGATTCGGCCTAACACCAAGTTGATTTACTTCGAAACGCCCAGCAATCCCGTCCTTGAAATCCTCGATATTGAAGCCCTGGCTCAACTCGCCCGAGCGCGCGGCATTCCCTCCATGATGGACAACACTTTTGCCACTCCGGTTCTCCAGCAACCTCTGAAGCTGGGCGTCACTGTCTCCGTCCACGCTGCCACCAAGTACCTGTGCGGCCACGGCGATGCTATGGCTGGGGCGGCGATCGGCCCCAAAGATTACATCCGCCGTCTCAATCAAGAAGTGCTTCGCGACTTCGGCGGATGCCTCAGCCCCTTCAATGCCTGGCTGATCCTGCGCGGCACGCACACGCTCCACCTGCGCGTGCCTGCACAAAGCGAGAATGCCCAGAAGATCGCCGAGTTTCTCGCTCACCATCCCCAGGTGGAGCGGGTGAACTACCCAGGCTTGCCAGACCATCCCGGTCACGATGTGGCCAAAAAGCAGATGACGGCTTTCGGCGCCATGCTCAGTTTTGAAGCGAAGGGAGGATATGAGGGTGGAAAGAAGGTCATGGATGGTGTAAAGATTTTCGCCCGCGCGGCAAGCCTCGGTGACACCCGCTCATTGATCGTTCATTCTGCTTCCACAAGCCATCGCGCGGTCCCACGCGAGCAGCGGTTGGCCATCGGCATTACGGACGGGCTCGTGCGAGCCTCGGTAGGCGTAGAAGCTGTGGAGGATCTCATCGAGGACCTCGATCAGGCGCTGGCACTCTAGGAGTCCAGGGGAATCTTGTCGATCACTGCTGCCGCAAAATCCTCCGTGGTGCTGTTGCCACCTAAGTCCGGCGTGCGGACGCGACGCTCGCCTGTCACTTTCTTGAGCGCCGCGAGAATGCGCGCGCCCGCTTCTGGTTCTCCCAGATGCTCCATCATCAACGCCGCCGTCCAGATGGCGGCAATGGGGTTGGCGATGCCGCGTCCCGCGATGTCCGGCGCGCTTCCATGCACGGGCTCGAACATGGGAGGGCCGATCCGCTGGACGGGGTTCAAGTTGGCGCTGGCCGCAAGGCCGAGGCTCCCTTGCAAAGCCCCGCCGAGGTCGGTAAGGATATCTGCAAACAGGTTCGAGCCCACCACCACGTCCAAGCTCTCAGGGTGAGTAATCATGCGGGCGGCGAGCGCGTCCACGTGATAGTTAGCCACACTAATTTCAGGATATTCCTTGGCGACCTCGGCCAGCACCTCATCCCACAAGACCATTGTGTAGGCCATGGCGTTGGATTTGGTGGCGCTGGCCAAGCGCTTGCGAGGGCGGTGGCGCGCCTGCTCGAAGGCATATCGGATCACACGCTCCACACCCTTGCGCGTGAATATGGATTGCTGCACGGCAACCTCATCACGTGTGCCGCGCTTGAACCGGCCCCCCAGGCCGCAGTATTCACCCTCCGTGTTTTCGCGTATGAAGAGCATCCGAATGTCCTCAGCCGCCTTCCCACGCAGCGGGGGCTCCAGGCCGGGAAGAATCTCAATGGGGCGCAAATTGATGTAGAGGTCGAACCCGAAGCGAATGCGCAGCAAAAGTTGACGAAGCGAAATGTGATCCGGAACCGTGGGATGTCCAATGGCCCCGAGAAGAATGGCGTCGAACGGGCGAAGCTGCTCGAGCCCATCCTCCGGCATCATGCGGCCCGTGCGGAGATAGTACTCGCATCCCCACTCGAACTCCTCGAAGGATAGGCTGAAACGCTCGTCCGATGCTCCCACCGCCGCGTGCAAGACCTTCACGGCAGCAGGGATCACTTCCCTACCGATCCCGTCACCGGGAATCAGGGCGATACGGTAATTGTTGGTGGGCATCGTGAACTCCATCATTGAGCGATTGAGTCATTGAGCCATTGAGTCATCGGGCCATTGCGGGATTGAAACACCGACACGCGGTGACTCATGACTCAATGGCCCAATCACAAAATCGCCCGATGCCTGAATGATTCAATGGCTTAATGACTCAATGGCTCAATGACCCGATGACTCAATGGCTCAATGACTCAATCACTTGGCTCAACTAGTGTACAATCTAATGCTCTTGGGAAGTTATATCATTCATCAACGAGGGTCAGGCAAGCCCTACGCTCGTCCAAATAATGCTGGACTCGCGTCGTTCATAGCTTGCGGCTCTGCCGCCTGACTTGCGGAAAGCCAGAGGCTTTCCGCAAGTCGGGGCGGCGCAGCCGCTCTGAGCGCCGACTTGAATTGGTAATTAGGACAGCCATGGGCTTGCCGTACCCATACGCGGAAGAGAGGCATAGAGCGTTGAGGCCCGGGCAATTCCGAGCGATTATCACCGACAGTCATTTCTGGGCGCCGGCGATCGTCTTAATTCTTGGTGTTCTGCTTCTCGTTTACCTGCACTGAGAGGGTACCGACCTGTCCACAAGAGCCGAAAGTCGAGTCCCTACCGGCCCGCGCTCGATGCATGATGTGGGGGTGATTTCCGGTCTCGCAGCCGGCGCGTGGCTTGGCGGGGCAGAGGCTCCGACCAAGCTGGTGACCGTGGGCCTTTCACCCTTCGTGGTTTCGCTCGCCATGGTGGCGGGTGTATTTGTTGCCCGTTGGACACTTCCGACGCTTCTGAAAGGCACGGGTTACGTAATCCATGACCTCCAAGCAAGAGCTCACTTGGTGGTTTGGGCGATCCTTGCGGGCGCCCTGTGGGCGGTGGCAAATACGCTGACGATTTTCGCCATCCGTGACGTCGGGCTATCCGTGGCTTTCCCTTTATGGAACATCAACAGCCTTGTGGGCCTATTCTGGGGATGGCTTTTGTTCAAGGAGTTACGCGGCGCGGGCGCCCGCCAAGCGACGAAGGTCCTTGGCGGGGCATCTGCCATCGTCTTTGGAGCATGCCTGCTAGCCTATGCCATCGGGCAGCATGGCGCGGGGGGGGGCCATCGCGCCGCCGCCGGCATTCTGGCAGCGTTGGGCGCGGGATTGCTTTGGGGAACGATGTATATTCCTTATCGCAAGGCTTACATCAGCGGCATGAACCCGCTTTCCTTCGTGACGGTTTTTACCGTCGGCGAACTCTTTGTCATGTCAGCCCTGGCACTGATTTTTCGCGGAGGCCTTACGCCTCTCCTCGAGGAGCTTGCCCAGGCGCGAGCGGCGCTTTTCTGGCTTTTCCTGGGAGGATTCTGTTGGGTGTTGGGAGACCTGTTTCAACAGTACGCAGCAAAATACATCGGCATTGGGCGAGGTATCCCTTTGTCGAACACCAACCAACTGTGGGGCTTGGCGTGGGGCGCGCTGGTTTTCGGAGAACTCAGCGGAAAGGGCGGGACCGCCCAGGGACTGATCATTGCTGGCTCGGCCACAATGGTGGCGGGGGCCGTGGCCATCAGCATGGCCGAAGCGCCACCCTCCGAACAAGAGTCATGGCGGGCAAGTCAGCGGCGCGAATTAGAGCGCTACCACCTCGATCTGGAGCCGCCAGAGGGTACGGTACCAGGAGTGGGCGCGCCCCAGCACGATGCCCACGCGACAGCCGGCGAGATGCCGGCGCCCCGCCCGTCCGGCGACGCCCTGGCAAAGCAGCGGGCGAGCCGTCGTTGGTGGGACGTTCCCATCGTGGTCGCGGCGGTAGGAATCTTCCTCTTGCTGGCGCGAGGAGCGCGGCGCCCCCCGATGGCAATTAATCTCTTCTGGACGGTGCTCCTCGCCCTCGCTATGCTGGGTTTGCTCGCTGCTTGCGGTCTGGTACTTTGGAAACGGACCAGGTTCTCGTAGCGCAAGATGTAGCGCGAGCCTCGCGTCGGCGCTGCATGCCCTTACGTTGCAGGGGCGGCCCTTGTGGCCGCCCGCGGCCCGCCGCCCGAAGGCTTTGGGCCCCAGGACGGGCAACCGTCCGTCAGCCCACGGATTGCCCCTACGACATAGAGGAGACTTCCCCGTTACACTCGCGCCACGGCGGGAACGACTTGACTATAGGGAGGGAAAATGAACCAGCGAGTGTGGTTTCTATCTGTTCTGCTGCTATTCGTACTTTGTATGTCGGCTAACGCACAATCCGTTGCTCCGAGAATTATCGACTGCCACGTTCACTATAACGGAGACCCGGAATTCCTCCAGAAACTGCTCTCCAAGCTAGCTTCCGTAGACGGGCTCGCATTTCTCTTGGTTTCTCCTTCCGACCTCGCGACCGCCAAACCGGCGATCGACAATGCTCCAAACCGCCTGGTCGGATTCGGCACAATCGACCTTGACGATCCCCGCGCTTTGGAACTTGTGGATGAGTTCCATGCGGCGGGCTTTCGCGGCTTGGGCGAAATGGAATTCCCCCTCAAGAATTTCTACGATCCCAGCTATTGGCCCATTTACGAGCGTGCCGAAAAATACGGAATGATCATCCTTTTCCATACGGGAATTGTGTTGCGCGATAATCCTAAAATCGCGGTTGACGTGAGCGTGGAAAGGATGCGCGTGACCACTCTGGACGGAATTGCCCGGCGCTTCCCGGGACTCACCATCATTGGCGCACATCTGGGTAACCCGGATTACGCATGGGCGGGAGAGATTGCGCGCTGGAATCCCAATGTCTATTTTGACGCTTCCGGCTCGACGCTCATCAAGTTGCAGAACAACTACACCTTCTTCAACTCAATCTTCTGGTGGTCCGGAGTAGAGAGCCCTCACACTCCCAAGTCCTCTGCTAGCGCCTTCGAAAAACTGGTCTTCGGTTCCGACGTGTTCGGCGGGGATTTGGAGGAGTTTGACAGGGAGCTGGCGCGCTACCACAAAATGCTCGACGCGTGTAACGTTCCCCAAAAGGCCCAGGACAACATTTTCGCGGGAACGCTGTGGCGGATACTGCGGAAGAGCAGTGACAAGTGACGGGCAGAAGAACAAAGAACAGTGACGGGTGACAAGTGACGACTTGCTACCTCATCCTTATTCAAGCCCTCTCCCCCGTGGGGGAGAGGGTGGCCCGCCGCCGGTGTTTTCTCCAGCCGGTGCGGGACGGGCCTTCGCCCGCCGAAGGGTTGTGGACGTTCTACGCGCACAACCCGCTACGGCCCGCAGGCGGGTGAGGGGGTCCGAAATCCTTAAGACGCATAGACCCGCAAAATACGCAGGCTCATCACTCGTCACTGCTCTTAGAAGATTTCGAACCTTTCCTGATCCACAACCGGATCGCTCTTGATGACGACGTCTTTGTGGGTGAGCGATTCGAGCTCCGAAACCAACACTCCATCTCGCGCCTTGAGGGCCTTGGCCACTTCGGGGTTCACGCGCAAGGTCATCACGGTGCCTTCGATCTGGCCGGCCATCTTCCGCGCCTCCCCCAAAATCTCATAACAAATCGTCGTGGGGGACTTCACCCACCCTGAGCCGGAGCAGTAACTGCAACGCTCGCACAGCGTCCTTTCCAGGGATTGTTTAACCCGCTTCCTGGTGATGGCCACCAACCCAAAATCGTGGAAGGCGATGACTTTGGTGGGCGCCCGGTCTTTACGCAAGGCCTCCTCCAGTGCCTGAGTCACCTTGGCGCGGTTCTTGCGCTCGTCCATGTCGATGAAATCGATAACGATGATGCCGCCCAGGTCGCGCAGGCGAATTTGGCGGACGATCTCGTTTACGGCATCGAAGTTGGTTTTCAGGATGGTATCTTCCAGGCGGTTGGTTTTGCCCACATATTTGCCCGTGTTAATGTCAATGGCCACCAAGGCCTCGGTCTGGTTGATGACGATGTAGCCCCCGGACTTGAGCCAAACTTTGGGCTTGAGCGCCTTTTCGATTTCACCCTGGATGCCAAACTCCTCGAACATCGGCGTCTCACGGGTGTAGAGCTTTACCTTGCCGATCAAAGAGGGCTGGCTGCTGTTCACAAAGTCCAAAACGCGCTCGTATTGGATTTCATTGTCCACACGCACGCTCTTGAAATCCGGCGTCAGCGTATCGCGCAGCATTCGCTGAACCAGATCGAGGTCACGATGGATTAGCGCGGGTGCCTTTGCGCGCTCGGTTTTGCTCCGTATGTCGTTCCACAGGTTGGAGAGGAATTTCAGGTCCGCCTTCAACTCCTCCTCATTGCAACCCTGGCCAGCGGTGCGCACGATGAACCCGCCGGGCAAGGAGCCTTTGTTTTCGAGGACAATGTTGCGCAAACGCAGGCGCTCCTCTTCCGATGAGATCTTCCGCGACACCCCAATGTGCTCGACGGTGGGCATATACACCAAGTAGCGCCCGGGCAGCGCAATGTGGGAAGTTATGCGCGCCCCCTTCGTTCCCAGCGGCTCTTTGGAGATTTGCACGAGGATTTCCTGGCCCTCTTTGAGCAGCTTCGAGATCTGGACCGGTTGATTGTTGCCGGGCCGCGGCTCCCACCGAGTTTCGCTACGGCCCGGATCGCTCGCCCCGCGCCGTCCTCTCCGGCCGCGCCGGGGCGCGAACCTCGGGCGTTGGTGCGGCTCCCGCAATGTGTACATTGTCCCGCTGGGCGCCCCGGAAGTCTCAGCCGCTCCTGTCTGAACGGGCGGCGGCGCCTCAGCAACCGGCATTTCCCCGGTTGGCGGCGGTGGAACAGGTTCAGGAACGCTCTCCGCAGGTTGGGGCGCCTGGATTCCCGCTTGCGCGGGAACGGGTCCCGGAAGTTCCGCAAGGATTCCTTGGGTGGGCTCCACGGCAGTAGCGAGGGCTGCGGTCTCTCCCACCATTGACTCGTCCGAAGGCCTGCCAGCTTCGTCTACAGCCTTGGCCTCAGAAGCGACAGGCTGCACTTCCAAATCTGCAGAAGGGGTGGCGCCTGCGGGTTCCGCCGCACTCGGGACCTGCGCTACGAGCGGCTCAGGGGAAGACTCAATTCCCGGCTGCTCAGCCGGCACGGAACGAGCCTCTGCCGGCCACGGCTCCAAGCTTTCCGACTCCGCAGGAGCAATTTCCGCGACATGCCCGCCTTCGGCTTGTTGCAAAGCTTCACCTGGCACTGCTTCCGATTCGGCAGGAACGGCCTCGTTAGGTGCAAGCCCTTGCGACTCGGGGACCGCATGGCTATACTTCGCCAGGGATTCTCCGGGCAAAACCTCGAACGCTGGAGGTGCGGAACTCTCCTGCCGTGGGACAAACTTGTGCTCTGCGTGGCGATGCTCGCCAAACTTGCGGCCCCGATGCCGCCAGCGGCGAGCCCGCGGCTCAAAGTGGCTCGGCTCGTGCGCTTCTCCCGCCGGCCCAGGTGAATCGGAAGCAGGCGGGGCTGCTCCTGCTGCGGGGGCGGCGGGCATTTCAGTTGTTTCGGCAGGTTGACTCTCAGGTGGCGCTTGCGCTGAGGCGGCCCCGGTGGGCATCTGCGAGGCCGGCAAAACCGGAGCGGCTACCTGAGGTATTGGCTCTTGGGTCGCCGCCTCGCCAGGCGGAGTAGCAGCCGAGGTTGTCGGCGCCGGTTCTGCGGCAAAGCTGACCGCGCAAGCTTCCGCCTCTTCGAGGACCTTGTCGTAATCCTCCTGGTCTTCGAAAAAGAAATCCGAAACGTAGAGGAAAGCGTCTTTATCCAGCCCGATGTCCACGAAAGCAGACTGCATCCCGGGAAGCACACGGCTGACGCGGGCCTTATAGATTCCGCCCACTAATCCCACGTCCGTGTCGCGCTCGAAATACACCTCCACCAACTGGTCGTCTTCCACTACGGCCAACTTCGTCTCGTGAAGAGACGAAGAGATAAACATCTCCTTTGACATGAAAACTCCTTTTCAGGGTTGGCGGGGGATCCATCCGCTCGTTGTAGCCCCGACCCCACAACCGGGGGCCGGCGGTCATCGTGCTGAACCCGTATTGCGAGGTCAGCCCTTCGCGGAGATCAACCCTCAGCTTCCCTGGCCCAGTCGCGTCATCGAGCTACGAAGCTCATCGGCGGCCAAACCGGGCTAAATCGATCTCAAGTGGTTTTGATGCCGCGCCTTCAAGCGCGAAGCATTGCGGACCCGCCCCGTTCGCGAAAGTGGAGCGAACGGAGCCAGACCCGGAAATCAAACTCTCAAGTAGCGCCCCCCCTTTAGGGTTACCAAGTGCCAGCCCCGCACCTGCGGAACCGCCGCTACTTGCTCTCTCAAACGGACTGCACCTAATTCACGAATCGCTTTGCCCGGACGTTCATCGCCACGCCCAAGCCCAAGAATGTAAACAGCAGGGATGACCCTCCCTGGCTCATGAGCGGCAAGGGAATGCCCGTCACCGGAAAGAGCCCGATCATCATCCCCGTGTTGATGGCAACCTGGAAAAACAGCACCGACGCAAGCCCCACCAGTACAAACGCTCCAGCACGGTCGGGGGCCATTTGCGCCCCGTCCAGTAAGCGGAGCAGCAAGGCGAAGTAAAGCAGCAAAACACTCAGCGTACCCATGAAGCCCTGCTCCTCCGCAAAGGCGGCAAAAATGGCATCCGCCTGGGAGACAGGAATGAAGCCCAGATGGCTTTGGGTGCCATTTCCAATACCTTTTCCCCGAAGACCGCCCGAACCGATAGCAATCTTAGTTTGGGTCACTTGGTAACTGGTGCCCTGCATGTCTTGAGAGGGATGAAAATAAGCCATAAACCTATCGCGCTGATAGGGCCGGAGGAAGTGCCATCCCACCGGCAGGGCCAACGTCCCCAACAACACAAGCACCGCGACCTGCCGCCAGCGAATGCCAGCCAGCAAAACGCCTGCACTGAGAATCGCAAGATATGTCAGAGCGGTGCCGAGGTCAGGTTCTAAGGCTACCAGGATTGCTGGCACTCCCGCCAACATCCCCAGCTTGACCAAGTCGCCCCAGGTAGCGGATTTGCCGCGCTTTTCGGCAAAATAGGCCGCTACACACAATATTATAACTAATTTGACCAACTCTGACACCTGCAAAGTAAGTCCGCCAAATCGCATCCATCGCTTGGTCCTGGCAATGGCATGGCCAGCCACGAGCAACTCTCCCAAGGCGAGGATGGACAATATGTAGAGCCAGGGTGTCTGCTCAAGAAGGAAGTGGTAGTCCAGGTGGCCGATCACCAACGCCAGAACAACACTAAAGATCAACCAATAAACCTGTCTTTTGAATTGGCCCTGGAGAACGGAATGCTGGGTGGTGCTGTAGATCTCAACAACTCCAATCAAGGCAATAGCTATCGCCAGTCCCAGCAGCACCCAGTCTATGTCGCGAAATCGAAATCCCTTGCCCATGACTTTTCCGAACCCCCGCCCGTGTCATTCCGAAGTCGGAAGTTGAACAACAGCTTTGCTCAGCATACGCACTTGGTTCTGCGTTGGGGGGGGCTGCCGCCCGGCTTTCTTGTCGAAATAGGCTTTAATCACCTCGCGCACGATAGGAACCGCCACAGTCGAGTGTTCGCCCTGCATGACGAGGGTAGCCACAACGATCTCGGGTTTATTGCTGGGAGCAAAGCCGACAAACCACGCGTTATTCTTGAAACTCGCATTCCGAGCTGATTTCATGAGGTCAACACTGACAACCTGGGCAGTTCCGGTCTTACCGGCGATATCGATCCCCGGGCAGCGGGCGTTGGCGCCTGTCCCCCCGCCTTCGTTGACCACACCCCACATGCCGCGCAGTAATGCTTCGAGCGTGCTCTCGCTCAGCGGGAAGTTCCGTGCAGTAGTGTCGGGCGGATCCACTCCGAGGGCCAGCAACTGGTCCCTGAAAGCCAGATGGGGCCGGCAAAAGGTCCCACCCCAGGCGATGGCGCCTAACATGCGAGCTAATTGCAAAGGCGTAACCACAACCGCTCCCTGGCCGATCGCCACAGACATGGTCTCACCCGCCCACCATTTTCGCTTAAAAGCCTTTTGTACCCATTCCGGGGAGGGGATCAGCCCCGCTGCTTCCCCCGGCAAGTCGATTCCGGTTCGCGCGCCCAGCCCCAGGCGTTTCGCGAAATAGTCGATTTTCTCGATTCCCAGGAGCTTTCCCAGCGTGTAGAAATACACGTCGCAGGAGACGATAATGGCGCGATGTAGATCAACGCTTCCGTGTGCCTTATGTTTTTCGAAGACCCAGTCGTGGTAGGTGTGCCCGTAAATCTCCACCGCGCCCGAGCAATGCACAGTGAAGTCGGGCCGGATGGTCCCCGTTTCCAGGGCGGCGGTTGCCGTAACGATCTTGAAGACCGAACCCGGCGCCAGTTGCGCCTGGATGACTCTGTTCATCAAGGGCTTCATGGGATCGTTGACGAGTTTTTCCCAATCTTTGCGGTCGATGTGCTTGGCGAAGTCGTTGGGGTCAAAGGAGGGATGGCTAACCATAGCCAGCACCTCGCCGGTGCGGGGGTCAAGCGCCACGATGGCACCGGGTTGGTCGCTCAAGGCAGCTTCCGCCGCCATCTGCAAATCGAGGTCAAGCGTCAGGCGGAGGTCGTTTCCCGGTGTAGCATTGATGGTGGTGAGCGAACCTACCTCCTCGCCACGGCTGTTCACGATCACACGCCTCATACCATCCTGTCCGGAGAGGATTTGGTCGTATTGACGCTCGATTCCAAACTTGCCCACGACATCACCGGGGCGATAAGGCGACCCGGGCTTGGCGATCATATCCTCCGACACTTCTCCCACGTAGCCCAGGGTTGCTGCGGCCACTTCGCGCTTGGGGTAAAGGCGTTGTTGAACCTGGATGAGATCCAGTTCGGGATACTCGAGGCGGTGAGATTCCACGAAGGCGATATCATCGAGAGTCGCAGATTGCTTTAGAACGATGGGCTGAAAGCGCGGCAGCCGAGCCGTATGCTCCATCAGGCGTTGCAGCTCGTCGGGGTCAAGACCCAGGCCTCGCCCTATTCCTTCCAGGCGCTCAGCGGACAAAGTAGGCGCGCTTTCGCGCATCAGCAGCACACTAAAGGCCGGAAAATTGTCCCCCAGCACGCGCCCTTCGCGGTCCAATATCCTCCCCCTTGGCGCGATGACAGGCAGGTTGCGAACCCGATTACGTTCAGCTTGTTCGAGGTAAAAACGATGCTGGCCGATTTGTATTCGCCAGTATCCGACCAGCAGCCCGAGGAAGGTCAGAGCGATAGCGTATTGGAAGAAGGCGATCTTCCAGCCAGGAAGTCGCTCGTGTTCCGGGAACCGAACTTCCATTTACATGCAACCGCCGGGGCCGAAAACCATGGTAGATAGTTATACTTCTGACGCCAAACCCCGGTGCGCCTAGCGATCCACTCCTTCACCAATCAAGAAGAATAGCACAAGTGGTCATAAAGAGTAAAGAGTTAATGTTAAATGGTAAATAATGAATGCAAAATGGTGAAGCGGAAAGAGACGTGCCTTAGGGGGCGTTTATTAGCTTTGTACCTTGCAGCCGTAGCCTTTGGTCGGGATTTGTCAGTAGGGCCGGAAGGGCGGGGCCTTAGCCCCGGCGCCCGAGTCAAAGTAGAACAGTGTGGCGAGAAATCCCGGTTAGCGCCCTCAAGGCGCTGACGGGCTCCCACGACAGGGATTCTACCCCTTTGAAGATGTGAAAAAATCACGTATCGGCCAGG
>Ga0326727_10002229_pt1 | contig 67563 bp, 61 predicted proteins | sample MB2enrmetagenome_FD_207643 | JGI IMG/M metagenome (GOLD analysis project Ga0326727, IMG submission 207643) | Lab enriched peat soil microbial communities from McLean, Ithaca, NY, United States - MB29MY | ecosystem: Environmental > Terrestrial > Soil > Wetlands > Peat | place: USA: New York...
TGGCTGCGGTCCGTTACTACACAGTAGAACTTCCCGCACATTCCGCACATAGCTTTAGGCGACGTGCAGCATCCCCCGATGTACCGTGGCTTTCTCTCCACGAACCGGGCCTTGCCCTTCTACCTTCTGCTGTGCTGATTCGCAAGCGGTCCATACCTCAAAACCCTGCTTCGCTCTTTCTGTGCAGCGTTGGCCGGGTATGGACTCGCATACAATCCATTCCTTACAGAACGAACGATACCCCGGAACCCCGAGATTCGTTCATTTATCTCTCCAAAGCGTAACTTTCGTATCGCTTTGTTGTTAAGGCGCTCGATGAAGGTATCGTACTCGTACGATCACTGTCAAGCACTTGATCAGCCTTTTTTAATCTTTTCCGAGATCCGAAGCGCCGCACCCAAACTGCAATGCCATCTCCGCCACTCGAAGCGAACAGCACCTTAGCGGATTCGTCTTGAATGGGTCAAGTGCCCAAACCATGTTTTCTCGAATATATCCATATTTCAAACCCTGCATTTTAAAATATAGCTACAGGCATCGGAAAATCCTCTACCGAAAGGCCGCTCGGTGATATAAGCCGGCGGATTCTTCATTATAGTTTCGAAGCGACGCACATTGGCTACACCGCAGGAAAGCTCGAAGCGCCGGAACATCGGTTCGTCATTAGGCGAGTCGCCGAAAAAGATTACATCACGCGGTGTCAGCATCGGGTCCCAACCGAGAATACTTGAAAGAAAAAGCTCCGACATCGACAGTTTATCGTAATCGCCGAACCAGGCATTCACATGGATCGAGCTTACCTTGGCTCGGGCGCCCTGGGCCTCGCAGATATCCTTGACCTTGAGCGCTGCGGCAAGGGAAAGAGTTGGCTCTTCCTCGGCGAAATCGAGGGCTACGTCGAAGAGGCGGTAGCTCTGATCCTTAGCGAGCCTGAGACCGGGAACCCCGAGCATGGCTGTTTCGCCAAGGCGCCTTAGCTTTTCGCGAATGGTCGCGGGATCGGGAGCCTTAGGGTGGAAAAGTCGTTCGAGATGACCTTCCTTCATATAGAAAGCAAAGGCACCGTTCTCCCCGACCACGCCGGAAACCGGCCATTGCCGAGCTATAAGGTCGCACCAGCCGGCGGGCCGTCCTGTCACCGGCACGGCCGCGATACCCGCGCGACGCAGCGCCCAGAGCGCGGAGAAGGACTCCTCGAGAAGGAGCCCCGCTTCGGTAATCGTATCGTCTATGTCGAAGAGGACATAGCGGATCGCGGCTGCTTCTGGCTGCGGTAAATGGAGGATAGGCGCAAGAAAGCTCATGACTTTGCGGTCAGCTTCTTGTATTGGACGAAGTAATCGGCGAAGGAGAGGACGGCCAAGAGGGCCGCGAGGCTGTAAAGCGCGTAGATCGCGATAAAGAGAGGAGGCAGGAGATCGGCTACGAGGCCGAGCTTCGAGCAGCTTACGTAGAGCATCGAAGCGGCACCGGCGGCCATGTAGGTGGCAGACTTGAGCTTGCCGCCTCTGCGCGCGCCCATGGTGATGCCGCGCTGCGCGAGTAGCATTCTGAGGAAGTTGATGGAGAGCTCGCGGTAGAGGACGAGTATGAAGACCCAAGCGGGCATAAGACCCGCGAGGACGAAGCAAACGAAATAGGTAATGCGGGCGAAAACATCCGCGTACGGATCGAAGAGCTTGCCGAAATCGCTCACAGTTCCGGTACGGCGAGCGGCGAGGCCGTCGAGGAGATCGGAGACCTCGATCACCGCGAAGAGTGCCCAGAGTATCGAGACATAGGAAACGGGGCCGAGACACTCCCAAAAACGATAGGCAACGAAGAAAAGGGGCGCGAGCGCGATCCTGCTCGCCGTGAGCTTGTCGGCCAAAGTCATGGCCGAAGTATGGGTATTTGACAGTGCCGATGTCAAGTTGTATTATTCGGCCACTCGTGTGGCCTAATGCCTGCGGCCTATGGGGCCGCGGCTAGATGGTCAGCCTTGCGCGGAGGCGGGCGTGATCGACAGACTCGAAAAGAGCATTATCGGCACTGTCCTGGGGTACTACCTCCTGCAGCTAGGCATATTCGCGATGTTCGCGGCTTTCGCTCCGCCGGCGAATTCGGCGGGAAAAACGAGTCTGCTCGCCGCGCACGGCCTTCGCTTCATTATCATCGTCACCGCGTACCACGCGTTCCTCATTTTCATGCTCCTGCTGTTCAAAGACGACTTCCAGAAAGTCCCGTCGGGAGAGAAGCTCCAGAAAGTCAATCTCGCCAACGTCATAACGCTCTTTAGGCTGACGAGTATGCCGACCCTCCTCTTCCTCGTGCTCGCGGCCAAGGACTACAGCATCCGCTTCCCGTTGCTCGGCCTCGTGATCCTCGTCTTCGCTACCGATTTCTTCGATGGCTACGTCTCACGAAAGGCCGGGGAAGTCACTAAAGTCGGAAAGATGATGGACAGCACGAGCGATTACGCCCTTCTCATTGTCCTCACCATCGTATTTTATTATTTTTCACTCGTACCGCCCTGGTTCTTCCTCCTCGTGACCGCTCGCCTCGGCCTTCAAGTGGTTTTAGTCTTCATCCTCATCTTCATTAATAGGAAGATTGAGCCGAAGACGACCTTCATGGGCAAGGCTGCCGTGGCTTCGATCATGGTGCTTTACGCGGTGGAAGTGCTCAGGCTCATCTTCGGAATAGGCCGCATCGGGTTCGTGGCCGTGCTGGAATGGGCGACGGCGGTGATCGTGCTCGTGAGCATGGTCGATAAGGTAGTCGCCTTCACGCGGGAGCTTCCGAAAAGATCCGCGTAAGTGTCAGAGGAGCGTTCGTAGTATGGCCATGATTAGAAGCGCGCTCGAGATTGCGCTCGAGCGCTCCAAGGATGTCAAGATCGACGAGGCCGCCATCGAGGCGAACGAGCTTCGGATCGAGGGGAAGAAGGCCGCGGGACAGTATCTCGAGGAGCCCGACTCAGGCTCCCTCGCGGACAGGCTCGGCCAATTCCCGAAGGATAAACGGCAGAAAGTCCGGGAGGGCATGTTCGAAGTCCTCGTCGCGCAGCTCCAGCTTCCCATGGGGACGGAGTCGGACGCGAAGAAACTCGAGCTCCTTGGCGCGGGCTTCTCGGCGCTCGCCGCGAGCGCGAGCTCAGGGCTCCTGGGCGGTGTCGGCGCCGCGGTCGCCGACAAGAAGGTGCAAGCCCTCTTCCAGCAGCTCACAGCCTTCTTCAACCAGTACATCGAGGACATGAAAAACGTCGAGCAGGCGATCCGCAAGCAGTGGGCGCCCAAGCTCCGCGAGAAGGAGCGGCAGATGGCCGCTCGCATGGGCCCGGACTACCGCATGGACCCCATGTCCGATCCCGAGTTCGCGGCCTTCTACAAGCAAAACGTCAGCGCAGCCCGCGCCCAATACCAGGCGGCGCTCGACAAGGCCAAGGACGACCTCGCCTCGACGCTGGGAATCGAAAAAAAATAGAGCAGAATACCCCGCCGGGAGACGAACCAAATCCATTCTTCGGCGGAAGATCCGCATAGTGCCACGCTCGCCACGGATCAACTGAGGGCTCACGATTTTTCAACAAGGAAACGGCGAATCATTAACTTGAAAACGGAGAATTCTCTTATTGAAAATTCGGAATTCACAATAAGAGAATTCCGAATTTTCTTATTGTGAATTCGGAAAAAACTTATTGAGAATTCCAGGCCTATGACTCTTGGGTATTGTCAATTCTCTGTCTTTTTCTTCGCCGACGGTCGCGTAATGGCCACGAGAAGGAGTGCCGCATCGGAATTGCGGACACCGGGGATCCTCGCGGCCTGACCGAGGGTCAACGGCCTCGCGGCGGACAGTCGCTGCGTCGACTCGGTAGAGAGCCCCGCAACGGTGCGATAGTCGAAACCATCGGGTATGCGCATGCGATCGGACTTCTCCATGCGCCCGGCGAGCCGCGCCTCTTTCTCCTCGTAGCCGACATAGCGAGCGTCGAGTTCGGCGGTCTCGATCCATGAGGCGGGATAGCGCTCAGGCAGATCGGGCAGAAGCATCGAGAGGCAGTCGCGAAGCATAGGGTCGCGAAGCGCGTCGGAGGCCTTCTCACCTACATGGGGCGCGAGCGCGGCGAGGGAAGCGGCGTCGGCTTGGGAAATATGACGTCCGTCCATGAGCGACCGTATTTCGCTTAAGCCCGAGCGCCTCTTCTCGAATCGCTCGAGCCGATCGGCATCAGCCAGTCCGATGGCGGCAGCTATCGGAGTCAGGCGAAGATCCGCAGTATCGTGCCGCAGAGAGAGGCGCCGTTCGGCGCGGCTGGTGAACATGCGGTAGGGCTCGTCAATGCCGAGGGTCACGAGGTCGTCGACGAGAACGCCGATGTAGGCTTCGGAACGCGAAAGCACGAGGCTCTCCTCTCCCGAGAGAAAGCGGCCTGCGTTGATGCCCGCGACTATGCCCTGGGCCGCCGCCTCCTCATAGCCCGAGCTGCCGTTCGTCTGGCCAGCAACGAAAAGGCCCGAGACGAGCTTGGACTCGAGCGAGGCGGACAGGAGCGAGGGGTCGAGATAGTCGTACTCGACCGCGTAGGCCGGCCGGACGATGACCGCGTGCCTCAAGCCCGGCACACAATGGATAAAAGAGGATTGCACGTCCTCGGGCAAGGAGGAAGAGAGGCCGTTCAGGTACATCTCGTCCGTATACTCGCCCTCGGGCTCGACGAAGACCTGATGACGCTCGCGCTCGGGGAAGCGCACGACCTTGTCCTCGATCGAGGGGCAGTAGCGCGGGCCTTTGCCTTTGATGACTCCGCGATAAAGGGGAGAGCGCCCTAGCCCTGAGCGGATGGCGGCGTGGGCCGCTTCGTTCGTGTAGGTGACCCAGCAGGGAAGGCTCGGCCGATCGACGCTCTCGTTCGCGAAGGAGAAGGGAGCATAGGCCTCGCCCTCCTGTCTCTTCATCTCGTCGTAGTCGAGGGAGGACGACTTCACGCGAGCCGGAGTTCCCGTCTTGAGCCTGCCAACATGGAAGCCTCGGCGCCTGAGCGCGTCCCCGAGGCCGACGGCGGCTCGTTCGCCGAGCCTCCCGCCCGAGGCGCTCCACTCGCCTATGAAGAGACGGCCTTCCATAAAAGTGCCGGTGGTGAGGACGAGGGCTCGGCAGCCGATGCGATGCCCGCGCTCGGTGACAACGCCCTCGATCCTTTGGCCTGCCTCGTCCAAGATGAGGTCGACGACCGTGTCCATGAAAAGAGTAAGCTTCGGCTGGGACTCGAGGGACTTGCGCGCAAGGCAGGCGTAGAGAGCCTTGTCGGCCTGGGCGCGTGGCGCCTGGACGGCGGGCCCCCGCGACCGGCCCAGCACGCGATACTGAATCATGGACGCGTCGATGAGCTTGCCCATCTGGCCACCGAGCGCGTCGATCTCGCGCACGAGGTTACCTTTAGATAGCCCGCCGATCGAAGGGTTGCAGGACATGCGGCCGATCGCGTCTATATCCTGAGTGACCAGGAGCGTCGCGTGCCCCAGCCTGGCGAGCGCGAGCGCGGCCTCTATTCCCGCGTGCCCTCCCCCGACGACTATCGCTTCATAATCCACGATCGAGCCCTCACTTGCCGAGGCAGAAGCGCGAAAAAATCGCCTCGAGCACTTCTTCGGTGACTATCTCGCCGGTTATTTCACCTAACGCGTCCGCGGCCTCGCGCAGGTCGAGGACAAGGGCGTCGAGGCTCGCGCCGGCCTCCACGCCGCGCAGGACAGAATCGAGGCTCGAAACAGCGCGGTCGAGGAGAAGCTTCTGCCGCTCGCTCGCGACGCGCATCGCGCGCTCCGTTTCGCTTGAACCGCTCCCTGCGCCCGCTCGGCCGAAGCTCGGCGCTAAAGCCTCTTCAAGCGCGGCGGCAAGCTCGGGAAAGCCATCTCCCGTAGCGGCCGAGACGCGCAGGAAGACTGGCGGGCAGGCGCCGCAACGCGGATCGTCGGCTTTGTTCCATATATATATGGCATCAGGTCTTTCAGCGAGAAAGGATTCGTCCTCGGAAGAGAGCCCGACCTTCCCGTCCACGAGATACAGGAGCGCCTCGGACTCGGCGGCGAGACGTCGGCTGCGCTCGACCCCCGCGGACTCGACCTCGCACGTCGAGTCGCGAAGCCCCGCGGTATCGATGAGCCGCAGGGGGAAGCCGCCGAGCTCGATCCCCGCCTCGATCCAATCGCGCGTGGTACCGGGCTCAGGCGAGACTATCGAACGCTCCTCTCGGACCAGGCGATTGAAGAGACTCGACTTGCCCGCATTAGGCCTGCCCGCCACGACGACGCGCGCGCCCTTGGCGTAGAGGCGGCTTGCGGCGTAAGTAGACGAAAGAGCGGCGAGCCGGTCGCGCAGGTCGAGGATCAAAGAAGGCTCGAGCCCTCCCGACGGCGAATCGTCGTCCTCGGCGTAATCCAGGCGCGCTTCCGCCTCGGCCAGGGCATCGACAAGACAGGCGCGAGATTCTTTGAGCGAGCGGGAGAGACCGCCCTCGAGGCGGCCGAGGGCTTCGGCGCGGCCGCCCTCACTGGCGGTGGACACAAGCTCTTGCACCGCTTCCGCGCGCACGAGATCCGTCTTGCCATGCAAAAAGGCGCGGAAGCTGAACTCGCCGGGAAGCGCAGGGAAGAAGCCCGCCGACTCGAGGAGAGAAAGGGCGCGGCGGATCACCGCAGGCGAGCCGTGGCAGGAGAACTCGACCGAGTCCTCTCCGGTAGGCCCGGAAGGCGCGCGGAAGACCGAGGCGAGCACCTCGTCGACGGCCTCGTGCGAGCGGGGATCTACCAGCTCGCCATGGACGAGCGAAAAGGAAGGCGCTGCATCGAGGGCCTTACCCCGGGAAAAGCAGGAGGCCGCGAGCTCTATCGCGCCTTCCCCTGCCGTGCGTATGACCGCGAGGGCAGATTCGCCTGGAGGGGTGGCGAGGGCCGCGATCGGGACGGCTGTATCGAAATAAGATCGCTGCATAGGTCGGCCCCAACCATATCCCCCTCCCTCCCCGAGAAGCAAGGGCGCGCCTGAGCACTGCATATACTCAGAACTCCATTCTATTGACAGGCGAGGTTCGCGTAGCGGACAATGAAGCATAATGAGTTTGGACGATACCGACCTCTCCGGCCTCGACCTGGACCAGGCCAAGGAATACATTTTCGCCTATGCACTCGACGCGAAGCGGCTCGAGAAGGAGATCGCAGACCTTCAGGCGGAGCTGGGCAAGTGGAAATCGCGCGCGGCCCTCGCATCCGAGAAACTCGCCGCGGGGGACCAGGGCATGACCGACCTCGTCCAGGCCGCCCAGGCCAAGGTCGCCGAGATCGAGTCCAAAATCCCCTCGCTGGAAGCCGAGCGTTCCGACCTGCGTGCCAAGGTCGAGATCATGCGCAAAAAACTGCCCTTGATCCGCGCGAGCGAGCGGAGTATCGACCCCGACCGCCTCCTCGCCGAACTGCAGATGATGACCGGAGAGCTCCTCGGGCCCGATGACGGGACCCAGACGGGCAGAAGCGCAGCGGCGACCGAGGCGGATATCGCGAAGCTCGAATCCGAGGAAAGGGCCTCGGCCGAACTCGAGGCGCTCAAAAAGCGCCAGTCGGAGGCATAGACATGAGTCGCATTCCTTTCTTTACCGGAATCACCCGGCCCCTGCTCTTCGCGCACAGGGGCCTGTCTTCGATAGCGCCCGAGAACACTATGGCCTCATTCAAGCTGGCGCAGGAGAAGGGCATGCCGGGCATAGAGCTCGACGTACACCTGACGAGCGACGGCAAGCTCGCCGTAATTCACGACCACAATACCTCCCGCGTGGCGAGCACGAGCCTCGAGATCGAACGCTCGACCTGGAAGGAAATCTCGACGATCGACATCGGAGCCTGGAAGGGCAGCGAGTGGAAGGGCCAACGCATCATCGAGCTCCACGAGCTTTTCGAGGAATTCGGCGAGTCCTTCTATTACGATATCGAGCTCAAAAGCCATGTAGTGTCGGACCACGGCCTCGAGGCGGCCGTCGCTTCCTGCCTCCGCGACGCCTTCTCCTCGAAGAGCGGCCTCTCGGGCAGGGTTCTCGTATCGTCGTTCAATCCGCTCGCGCTTTCGCGCTTCAAGTATCTCGCGCCAGCCATCCCGACGGCCATCATCTGGTGTGGCGATTCGGACGTGCCCGCCTACCTCAGGCACGGCGAAGGAAGATGGATCGGCAAGGTCGATGTGCTCAAGCCGGTCAGGACGAAAGTAACGCGGCTCTCTTCCTTCCGCTGGAGGAACTTAGGACGCTACCCGATCCTGCCCTGGACCGTCGACGATGCGGACGAGGCCGAGAGGCTCCTCGGTCTCGGCTGCGAGGGGGTCATCTCGAATCGGCCCCAGGAGCTGCGAATCAAGGGTTAATCTGGCATCGAGCCGGGAGTCTCGCTACAATATTGGGAGCGTGATATATTCATACATAGTGAGGGGGTATTAGGTGAAAACGAACTTTGCATTTGCTCTTCCGCTGTGCGCCCTGCTCTTTGCAGGCTGCGCGAGCACGGGAGTCACTCGTGTCAACTCGGACACGACCACCGACCTTTCGGGGTATTGGAACGACTCCGACGTACGCATCGCCTGCGAGGCCATTACCACGGACTGCCTGTCCTCGCCCAGACTCGTCGATTTCCAAAAGAAAAACAACCGCCTGCCGGTCGTCATCGTCGGCTCGTTCCACAACGACAGCGACGAGCATATCGATACCTCGATCATCACGAAGAAGCTCGAGATCGCCCTCACCAATAGCGGGAAAGCCGAGTTCGTCGCAAGCAAGGACGAAAGGCTCGACATCCGCAGCGAACGCCAGGACCAGCAGGCCTGGGCGAGCGAGGATACCGCCAAGGAGATCGCGGCCGAGACTGGCGCCGACTTCATGCTCCTCGGTTCCGTAAAGACCATCGTCGACAAGGCGGGCGGCACTTCCACTCGCGTCTACTACATCGACTACGAACTCATCGATATCCAGTCGAACAAAAAGGTCTTCGTAGGCGAGAACAACGATATCAAGAAAGTCATCAAGCGATCCTCGAGCTCGTTCTAAAGCGCCCCAAGCTGGCGCCGGGGCGACAGGAGGAGCGCGAAGGCGGACGCCGCGCACTTCTCCGTCGCCCCCATCGTCCCGTGTGTCGCGAGACGATAGGAGAAAACACATGCAACCGCTGAAGCTATCCGCCGGCCTCGTCCTCTGCGTCGCCCTTGCCTCCTGCACGAGCCTCTCTCAGTACGACAAGATCGACATGGCCGTGAGTCGAGACAACTACGCCTCGGGCCTCGCCCTGGCAAAGGCTTCGAAAGAATCCAGCTACTCGGCGAAGGACAAGATCCTTTATTATCTCGATGTCGGCATGCTCGCTCACTATGCGAATGATGGGAAGGAAGCCCTGGACAACCTCTCCGACGCCGAACGCTCCATCGAAGAAGCCTACACCAAGAGCGTCACCAAGACGGCCAGCACCTACCTCGTGAACGACAATATCCAGGATTACGCCGGAGAGGATTACGAGGACATCTACCTTAATGTCTTCAAGACCCTCGAGTACGCGAAGAGCGGGGACTACGAGGACGCGATGGTCGAGGTGCGTCGGGCCGACAACAAGATCAAGTTCCTCTCCGCGAAATACGACAAGGACATCGCCGACGCGAGAAGCGAGGCGCAGTCGAAGAATAAGAACCTCAAGTACGACGTCGACACGACCCCGGTCAGGTTCACAGACTCCGCCCTCGCCCGCTACTTCAGCATGATCTTTTATAGGGGCCAGGGCAATCTCGACGATGCGACGATCGATTGGAAAAAAATCGCCGCCGACTTTCAGGGCGAGGCCTCGCTCTATCACTTTCCTTTGCCCTCCACCCTCAAAGACGAGCTGCAGATACCAGCTGACCAGGCCAGGCTCAATGTCGTCGGCTTCTCCGGCCTCTCGCCCGTGAAGCGTCAGGATACGACTCGCATCTTCATCGGCGACAATCGATGGATCAAGATCGCCGTGCCCGTGATGTCCAAACGCCCTTCGGCCGTAGCCCGCACGGAACTGGTCTTCGACTCGGGCCAGATCGTCCCGCTCGAGAGGATGGAGGATATTTCGGCAGTGGCGGCCGAGACCTTCAGGCTAAAGGCGAGCCTCATCTACGTCAAAACGATTATCCGCGCGATAGTTAAAACCGGCGCCTCGGTAGCCCTAGATAACGAGGCCAACAAAGCCTCGAACAGCAATGCGGCGGCGGCGCTTTCTCTCCTCAGCGTCGCCACACAGGCCTACTCGGAGCTCAGCGAGCAGGCGGACTTGCGCATCTCGCATTACTTCCCCGGCCGTGCCGACGTCGCGGGAATAACTCTTATACCTGGCGTGTATTCATTCACCATACGGTACCTCGATGCGTCGGGCAGAGTACTGCAGCAGACGCGATTCGATAAATTCGAGGTTAAAAAGAACGCAGTGAATATCGTGGAGGGCGTATGCTTAAAGTAACAAGACTCATCGCGGTCGTCCTCGTTGCGGCCTCGGCTTTTTCCTGTGCCTCGGGTCCTAAGGCCGCCAACGCAAAGACCGCCGCCACCCCGGCCTGGGTGCTGAGCCCGCGCGATTCCTACCCCGAGTCCCAATTCCTCGCCGCCGTCGGCAGCGGGCCCAGCCGCGCCGAGGCCGCGAGCAAGGCCATGGCCGCGCTCATCAGCGTCTTCGGACAAAGCGTCACAAGCTCCTCCACCGCGATGCAGCACTATGCCCAGGCGGCAAAGAATGGCGACATTACGGTCGACAAGAGCTTCTCGGTCAATGACACGGTGAACGCATCCTTCGAGTACAAGCTGATCCTAGGCGCAGAGATAAAAGAGACTTGGTACGACGGGAAGAGCGCCTACTATGCGCTCGCGGCCATGGACAAGCTCAAGTCGAGCCTCGCCTACTCACAGATGCTGGAGAAGGACAGCGCCACGATCGAGGAGCTGACCTCCGTCCCCGAAGCGGATAGAAATAGCCTCGAAACCTTTCGGCGCTATGCCCTGGCGGCCGATATCGCGGACGTCGACGGGCAGTTCGTCAATATCCTGTCGGTGCTGAGCCCCGGCGCGGCCGCGGCCTCGGACGCCAAGACCGGAGCGACCCTGCGCGCCGAGCAGATGAAAATCGGACAGAACCTGGCCTTCAGCGTGACGGTTTCGGGCGACCAGGGCGATCGGATCAAGAGTGCCATTGCATCGGTCATAACCGGTGCCGGCTTCAAGACCGGCGATCCGTCGGACTCGCGTTACGCGGTCCAGGCCAAGATCGACATTTCGGAAATCACGCTCCAGGGCAACGACAATAAGTTCGCCCGCTATGTCCTCGACGTGCAGATCAAGGATAGCAAGAGCGACACGGTCCTCATCCCCTTCAGCGACAATGGCCGCTCGGGCCAGGCGACTCTGGCCGAGGCCGAAAATCGGGCCCTCCGAAGCGCCGAAACCGCGATCAAGGAAAAACTGGGCAAGGCCTTCACCGACTACCTCGCGACCTATAGCAAGTAATCCCGCTCTGAATGCGAAGCCGCCATACAGGCTTTTTTAAATAGGCCCAGCGTACGCCCCCTTGAGGGCGTATGCTGGGCCTAACGCTTATAATGGAAGCTCTGCGGCACGGTACGTTGAAGGGAGTTTCGTCCGGCGATCCCTCCAGCGAGGAGTAGGCTAACGGTAGTCCCCGACAAGAGAAGATTGGCGGGGAATTAGCGCTGTTCATACGGTTGAAACTGGTCTTGATTCACGGCTGACATAAGCCGTTATAGCAGCGAAGCTTCGCTCGATGACCTCGTGAACCGAATCGGCAATAAGGCCAACGACGAGTGGACCTTCGTCTCCTGCCATTTCGGCGACAGAGGTGGCCGTGTCCATGGCCACCTCTGTTTCGTGCAGCCCAAAGCGAAGCGCCAAGTCCAAAACAGGGATTCCCCTGCCCCGTAAGTCGATGAGGCCCTTGAGATAGGCAGCCCTGCTGGGCATCTTTGTCATCTTTGAGTACTCAAGGACTTCAATTACGCGACTCACAGGAATAGCGTACGTTTCACCCTGGAGGCTGAGAATTAAATACTGTTGTTCAAGTAATTCTGCCATAGCTGACTCCTTCAGAAAGATTTAAAGTCGCCATCTAAGGCAGGCTCGTGCTTCGCGAGGGCTATTGCCTTCCGACTCGGTGTGCCGGTGGTAGTGGCTCTCCCAGCCGGAATTCCAGTGCCGACATGGGCCACGTGGACTTCGTGCTTTAGCCCATTTGTGATCTTCGCATTTTCGCTTGCGTTAGACGCGAGCTTGAAGAAAGACATGGTTTCCGAAAGCTCACTGCCTGGCCCGAGAGTTCTTCAGCCATGGACGCCATTTCCTCGCTCGCGGAGGCGTTCTGCTGGATCACTGTATCGAGTTGGACTATGGCGTTGCCGATCTGATCGGAGCCGGAGGCTTGCTCCTGTGATGCAGAGGATATCTCCTGAACTAAGTCCGCAGTCTTCCTGATATCGGGGACAGTACGGCTGATTATCTCGCCTGCTTTGGCTGCGCTGGCTACCGTTGAAATCGACAGTGATGTGATCTCACTCGCGGCCGTCTGCGATCGCTCGGCGAGCTTGCGTACTTCGCTCGCGACGACGGCGAAACCCTTTCCCACTTCGCCTGCTCGTGCAGCCTCAATCGCCGCGTTTAGGGCGAGTAGATTGGTCTGTCGGGCGATTTCGTTGATAATATCGACCTTGCCTGCGATCACCTTCATCGTTCTGCTTGATCGTGGCGGCAAGTTCTTCAACGGAACTGGAGGCTTCCTCCACGCTAGAAGCCTGTTCTGTGACGCCTTGGCTCATCTGTTGAGCGGTCGTACTTACTTGTTCGCTACCACCAGCAACTTGTGTGGCTGTTTCATTGATAGCTGTAATAGTCTCCCTCACCACCGTGCGTGCGCCTGGTTGCCGAGACGCTTTACGTCACGGGGCGCGGGTCTCGGATATCCTCGGTGTACGAGCTTTGCCCACGAAGTCAGGGATGGGAGGCGTGAAGCCGATTCCGCCAGAAGCGTCGGTCATGACGCTTTCGGTCTTGCCTGCTAGCCCCGAGCCCGCATTGTCGATGTCAGAGCCGGAAGCCGCGACAGCGGCCTCGATATACTTCGTCGATCTGAGCCTTCCAGAAAACGGTCATTTTCGCTTTACCTGCGGCCGAAACAATAGCATACTTTTAAGTGCCGGCATATCTGAAAGATCCGCCATATCAGCGCGGGGAAAGGAGGTCGTCGATGAATGAACACTCCATGAGGGCTTGGGACCTGTAGAAAGTCGAGAACTTCCTGGGGCCTCGGGCCCTTGAAAAAGGACGCATACTAACGCGATCTTCCGGCCGGCCTTATCAGCCGGCCGGTTTATTCGCAGGCGGGTTAATACCTCGCAGTTTACTGCGCTCTTTCTTGCGCACTAACACTTGGGTATTAACCCGCATACAATCCATTACCTTGCAGAACCAACATACCTCGGAGCTTGCTCCGGGGTTGTTGATTTGCCCCTACCTGCCATCGACGAGGCTTTTGCTCGCTCGCAAGACCTCTGCGGCGTGTCGCTTTCCCCTGCGGTTGGGGTTATACTTCTTAATGAGCCAATGGTTGAGTATCAAAAGGTCGTGTAATAATTCCGCAATATCGCCGCGCTCCGCCTAGGACCTGGTCTTGAGTTTCATATCGGAGACAATACGACGAGATAATTCCGCGTAGTAGCGCGTCTCCTCGGCCTCGGGTTCGTACAGTTCGTCGGGGTAACGGATCTCGATCGAATGGGTACGCGGAGGAGCGACCTTCTTCGCGATGAGAAAGGCCTTAAGCGCCTTTTCGGCCGCTTGTTGGGCTCGGCATCGGTCATAGGACGATCCCCGTTCGCAGAGCGGCGTTGATAATGCTCCCAAGCTTGTCGCGATACTCGGCTATCTCAGTGGGCGTCTTCACGAGGATGTCGGCGTCCAGCCCCAATTTGGCCAGACGCCCCCGCCACAAGTTAGAAAGCGCGACACGCTCCTTCATGCTAGATGGCCCATCGATCACGGCGAGAATATCGTAATCGCTGACCGGCTCGCGCAGGATTCCGCGGATGAGATCCAGGGCCTCTGTATGCAGCATTGTAGCGCCGCCCATAAGCACATCCTTCACATCGAACATTCGGGCAAGGAGGTTTCGATGAACGATTTTGCTGGCAAGGTTTCAAGCGCCCGACGCCCCATACTACTCGAGTGAGCCATACAAGAATATTCTCGCGCTCGCGGAGCATGTCGTCACGACGGACATCCCGATCGATCCGATAGCCGACATTGTATTCAAGGCGAAATGGCCCCTGGTCCCGCCAGGCGGGCAGCCGTTTTGCCCGTTCTACACTGCCCCCATCTAGGGCAAGTTGGCGAGGAGGTCTTTCGCGATCGCATTGAGGCCGAGCTCGCGATAGGCCGACGCTCGGGCGGACTTCTCGTCCGATCCGAGCCCGGTGACGCTGCGCTCGGCGGAGTATAAAAGCTGCCCGCTCGCGACATCGAGGACCTTCACAAAAGCCTTGGCGGTCGCTAGGTAGTTCGCGTCGTCCTTGCGCACATCGGTCATGCGCGCGGCGCCGAAGGCGATGCGCGCGTACGAGCCGGCAGCCTTGGCGGCCTCTGCCGCGGCCGACTCGTCCAGGGCGATGAGCGCGTCCGCCCCCATCGCTATGCCCTTTACGTTGAACTTCTCGCGTAGGAGCGCTTCGACGAGGCCGGCTTGGGCCTTTGCGCCGTCTACTGCCTGGCCGCTCTCATCGAGGTCGACGATGGCGACCGCCATGGGAACGTTTCTCGCGGCGGAGACGACCTCGTACGGCAGTTCGAGGCTCTTGGCCCGAAGCTCTTCGACCAGGGCGTCGCGGTACGAGGCGTACCTATCGGGTAGATTGTCCAAGAGCTCTATGGATGACTGGAAGTCGAGTTTTAAAGTGAAGCGAGCTTTGCCCACGAAGTCAGGGATGGGAGGCGTGAAGCTGATTCCGCCAGAAGCGTCGGTCATGACGCTTTCGGTCTTGCCCGCTAGCCCCGAGCCCGCTTTGCGCTGGTAGGTCACGAGGACGACCGCTCCGGCGACGCCCTGAGCATCGGCGCCCTCGCCCGATACGAGCTTAGCGACGAGAGGCTTGGGAAAGGCTTGGCCGACAAGCCCCTGATAGCCAACGGAGGCCGAAGCGTCGAAGCGAAGGCGAGCGAGGACCGAGCGGGCATTGTTGGTGTTGCGCTCGAGCTTGAGCTCCGCATTGTCGATGTCAGAGCCGGAAGCCGCGACAGCGGCCTCGATATACTTGCGCACCGCTTCGTAGGCGCGGCCGTCCGCTTCGAGACCCCGGCCTTCCGACTCAGGCTTGGCGACAGCGTCTATGCGCTCCTGGAAGGCCTGCTGAATGCGGCTCTTCTCGCTCTCCAGGTCGGTCGTGACGTAGGAGGCGAGGATATAGACCGTGACGCGCTTGGTCTTCCCGTCCTTCTGGACGTAGCGTTCCTTCACGGTAAAGCCGGCCACCTGGTTCGTCGAAGCGCTCGTGACCGTCGACTTGATGCTGGCGGAATAGGAATCGAGCGTCGCCTTTGCCTGTGCGTCGGAGGAGACTTCCACCTTGACGCCGATGTACTGGGTGATAGAGGCGAGGAGATTGGCGGCCGCGTCGTTCGTGGCGGCGGCCACGTCGCCGCTCGAATCCGAGGCCGAGCCGACGAAATAAGTATTCGTCGCATCAGGCTTCGGGTTGGAGAAGATCCAGTCGGGAGCCTTGCTCTGGGCGGGCACAGATGCGCAGGAAGCGAATACCAATGCCGCTGCGAGGCTGACCGCGACGAGGCCGTTTTTCATAGACTCTCCTATAAAAGCCGGCCGCCCATCGGGCGGCCGGCGTCTCGTGCAATTGCTTTTCAGAATCCGTCGAAGAAGGACTGATTGACGAGGTCCATCGCTTTCTGCTTGTCCGGAGTCTTGGGCTCCGCGTCCGAGGCGTCCTTGAGCTGGCTCTGGATTTGGGTTTTAAGCGTGTCCTTGTCGATCCCCCAGATCTGGATGACGCGGTAGACCTGCTTGTCGGCCTTGCCGTCGGGGGTGAAGGTCTGGAGCTTAACCCACCAATCGCTCTCCATGGAGAAACCGGAGAACTTGGCCTCGGAGACGCTCTTGACGGCGCGCTCCATGTAGGTCTCGATCTTGTCCTTGTCGCCGACCTGGGCGCCCGCGAAGGTGTCTTTGACCCGTGTGGAGATAAGGGCGGAGATGGTGGTCTGAGCGTCGAGCTTCGAGGCGGCGAGCTGGGCGCCGTCGAGGTCCTGACCGTCCTGCTGGACGACTACGATGTACTTGTTGGCGAAGTCGGGCAGTTTCTCGACGGCCTTGGGCCCATCGAGGGCGGCATCCATCCACTTGGGATAATCGCGGCCGAACGCGGTGCCCTTATGCTCGATGATCTGAGGCGGATAGGCCTTGACCGTCGGGGCGGGCGGGTTGACACCCGACTTGGGAGCGCTCGCGCAGCCGACGAAAGACGCCAGGGCCGTGAGTACGACGAGGATTCCAAGAATCTTCTTCACGATAACCTCCTAAGGTCTAGCGGCCCCGCACGATGGTGGCGACCGCCGTAACGGAAGGGCCAAGCCCTCCCTTAAAGCGGCGTGCTGCGGCATCGGCCTGGGGCCGAATCCGCGCCCGCCGCGAGTTCACAATCCCGAATCAAAAGTGTAGGACTTGCCCCGTGAAAAGACGAGGCGCAAATCGCCCAGCCCCGCAGCGGCGCCTGCGTCGTACATGTCGTCCTCTATCTTGTCTCCACCTTGGAATGTATAGAGATAGAGCTTGGTTACAGCCGCTGAATAAGAGACCTGCTCCACATCGCGGACTTTCTTGGAGAGTGCGCGTCGGAGCTGGCTGACTTGCTTGGAGTCGGGTGTCTTCTGGAGAAGCACTTCGTAGCGTATGCCGCGGGAGAAGGAATTTTTGAGCAGCTCCCTAGACTGATCGATCATCTTAGGCATCGCACTCCATACCGAGTTAGCGATGGCGTTGGTGGCCGCGGCATCGGCCGAGTTGGGGCTGAAGGCGGTCTGGCTCGAGAGGACGACCGAGCCGAGCAAGGTCGCGGTGGACGTATCGAAGATCTTCATCGAACCCTGGGCCGAGGCATAGTACTTATCGTCCCGCGTCTCGCTCGAGAGAGCGAAGTCGAGCTCGACGTAGACATCAGCGTTGAACTTCTGGGCGATGTACTGGATGAGGTCTATGGAACCGCCAGTCTCGCTTTCGTAGGCAGTCTGCTGGTCCTTCTTATTCTTCTCGATCTGGTCGAAATCCAGGACAGAGAGGCCGAGCTTCTCGATGAGGTAGCGATTAGCCTGAGACACCGCTACCTTAGCGAGCTTGGGATCGACCTGGGTGCTCTCATTGTAATAAACCATGTAATTGAGGCGCGAAAGGTAGGTTTGGAGGTAGGCCTGTTCCTCAGGCGTAAGCTGTCCGGTGGTGGAAGTACTTTGGTCGGAAGAGGCGCTGGAAGCAGGAGTTTGATCGGCAGGAGCAGCTTGAGCGGCGCTCTGTTCCCCAGCGTCGAGACCGCCTTGGACTATGGCTTTAGCGCGATCTTGGGCCGCATTCGACTGAGCGGGAGGGGATGCAGGAGCAGTTTGCGAGGCTGGCGAAGCCTGCCTCGGCGTAGGTGCGCCCGCGCAGGAAAATACGAGAAATGCGGTTGCCACCACTAGCGCGGCCTTAGGGAAGATGCACATTTTTTCTCCTTGAATCGACACTGATCGAATCTACCACGGCGGCAAGAGGAAAACAAATTCAACACATAGCCATATCCGATGCGTCACTCAGGATTATAACTTTCGAGCTATACGGATTACAAGGTTCCCCAGCTATTGCCCAGAGGCCGAAGAGCGGACGAGCACATCGTTTACCAGGGCGTTGCCCGAACCACCCGACTCGTGCTTGAGACTGAGCTGATACTGTTTGGCGACGCTCGGTATGCGCACTGTTGATCGCCCTCCGACGAGCGACAAGGCCCCGCCCCTCTGCTCGATCGAAAAGCGCAGCTTAGTGCCCGAGACATCGAAAGCCCCGAGGGGAGAGCCGGCTGCGTCTATAACCTGGCCCGTGCCGCTGACCGCGAAGACGCGCCCCCCATCGGGAATGGAGAAATTAAGTAAACAGAATGATCGATCGCCCTGGACATCGGCCTCCACGACGAGGCCGGAACCGATCCCGAAGGAGGGCGTGAGGCTGACCGAAGACGCAGGAGCGAGGAGAAGGCCCGATGGAGACGTCGAAGGACCGGTCCCGTCCACGCTGGAAAAAGCGGAATGCGGAGGCAGGCCATTCTCGAAGGACTCGGCGAGCACGAGGGAGGACTTCCACGCTCGCCTCGCCGCGAGGCGATAGGTCGGCAAAGGATACGAAGACGAAGCAGTCGGGACCATGAGGCCGAAAGCGTCGTAGACGCCGGCGAGCGAGCCCGAGCCGCCGAGGGTGGCCGAGCCGGAGGGAGGAGAACCTGGCAGGTCGATGGAGGGCGCGTTGAGGAGCACGCCCTCCGCGCGCCAGGCTATGTCGAGCTTGTCCCCGTCGGGAGTGAAGACCGCCTCGAGGGTGAGAGGCGATTGAGGGATGACCGAGCTCGCGACCGAGCGCTGGGACTGCCCACCCGAGATGAACTCGACATAGGGCTTGCCCGACGTTAATCCTAGCGTCAGGAGATACGTAGCGTCTGCCGATGCGAAGCGAACGAGGCTGCCGTCGGTCGCACTCGAGTCCAACCTGACCAGCACAGCGAAGGCGCCGAGCCTCCCGGAAGAGGAGGGAGGCATAAGCCCAGGGATAGTGACGCCCGAGGAAGAGCCGAAATCGTAGCCGAAGCCGCTCGAGTATGTGTCGAGGGTCGGGGAGCCGAAGGAGGCAGGCTGGGCGGTCATCGGCCTCGTGCCGGAATCCTCGAAGGACCCGTTGAACTTGAGCAGCGAGTAGAAGGACAAGGGATCGGCAAAGTCGTTGCCGCTCCCCCCGGGGACACTGATGACCATGACCTTGAGGTCCTGGCTCGCCGCGGCCTTGAAGGAATACCCGACGCCAGAGCTTGGCGCGAAGGGAAAGACCTCCGCAGTAATCGAGTAGGCGCCTTCGGAGCTCGGCGCGGTCCAGACGACCTTGTTGAGGCCGGAGGAGAGGAGACCCTGCGCGAAAGCGCTGCCATCCTTGCTCCACCTGATCCATGGATCGCGAGTCCCGCTCGCCGTGGCCGTGACTGTGGAAGAACTCAGCGAAGAGGGAACCGCGAGCGCGGACCACGAGGTCGTCAAGCTAAGGAGAACGGAGGAGCTCGGCTCCACGGATGGAGGAAAGACCGAGACCGAGTCGATGACAGGCTGCGCGTAGCCGACGAAGAGATTAATCTTTTCCTGCTGGAGCGACGAGCCGTCGGTGCCGGAGAGGGAAACGGAAAGCGTATAGATGCCCGAAACGGCAGTGCTGGGAATCGCGAAGCCTTCGAGTTTACCGTCGAAGCCAGTGACGCTTTTGATCGAAACGGTCGTCGCGGCCGTTGTCGTGGAGGCAGTGGTGAACCGCAGGGCTGCGGCCGAAGTACCGTCCTGAGAGGCAAGCGAAAGATCCACGGCGGCGGGGTCGCTCACTCCGGATTTCTTGACTACGGAGGCAACGAGGGAGCCGCCGGGATAGACAAATGAACCATCCGAAAGGGGTGTTCCGTCAGAGCTGGTTATCGTCAGCGTATAGAGAGAGCTTCGCTCGGACTCGGACAAAAGGCCAGAGGACATCTCACATGAAAGAGCCAGGCCAGAGACGGCCAGGGTGATCGCCGCCGCGCGGTAAATATATCTCGTCCCCTTCATAGATAAAAACATCCCTCTTAATCATAACACATGAATAGTCCTTTGACCAAGTCGACATATATATGGAAGAAAACTGAAGACTATTGGTTTACAACGCTATTCTATGGTATCAAAATGACTTAGCCAGCGTTCCCTAGACGTGAACGAGCTCGTCCAGTCTCCGCATGGCCTCAGAGGCGCCGAGCTTGATATGTACATCGACGATGGAGGAACTGAACTCGGTGTCGCCCGGATCGACCTCGATCACCTTCGCGCCCGAGCGCTTAGCCGCGATCGGCACCTGCGCGGCGGGATATACTACTCCCGTCGAGCCTACGATGAGGCAGCAGTCGGCCTCCGCCGCCGCGGAGAAGGCGTCAGAGTAGGCTTCCTGCGGGATACCCTCGCCGAAGAACACGAAGTCCGGCTTGAGGACGCCGCCGCAGTCGGGGCAGCGCGGTGGCAGGCTCTCGACAAGGCCCGCGTCGAGGGCCTCGTCCGTTGCCGCAATGCGTCGGCCGCAACGGCGGCAGACAAGCTCTCGCGTGGAACCATGAAACTCGACCACATTGCGCGATCCCGCCTTGGAATGGAGGCCATCGATGTTTTGCGTAATCACCGCGCGAAGCTTCCCTTCCGATTCCCACTTCGCGAGCGCTCGGTGGGCGCCGTTCGGCTCCGCCCGTTTGCCTCCCGGCCCGGCAGAATAAAAGACTTGACGGATGGCCTCCCAGCAAACTTTCGGCTCCGCGTTGAAGCGGTTTATTTCGAGGAGGCTCTGGTCCATGGTTTCGTAGAGTCCGCCTTCGCCCCGGAAGGTAGGCACGCCGCTCTCGACCGAGATGCCGGCTCCGGTAAAGGCGATGAGGCTGTGACTACCTCGGATAATCTTTGCAGCCGCTTCCAACGAGGATTCGATTGATTCGTCGCGCATGAAGGAAGTATGCGCTCCTGCGGGCGCATGTCAAAGGGGGAGCGACTTATAAGCTTCAGGGTACTTGAATAACTACTTGCTAAACCGGTTTATTCAACTATACTTTCTAGCATCTTTCGGGAGAGACCTGCTCCTTATGGCGAGGACTAATTCTATGCATATGAATCGCTTGTCCGGCTTACTTCTCCATCCTAGCTCCTTGCCTGGAGCATATGGTATAGGCGACCTTGGGCCCGAAGCTTTCGGATTCATCGAACGCCTGGCCGAGGCGAAGCAGCGTTTATGGCAGGTTCTCCCCCTCGGCCCTACCGGCTATGGCGATTCCCCCTACGCGCCATTTTCCTCTTTTGCGGGTAATGAATTACTCATAAGCCCTGACCTCCTAGCAAAAGAGGGACTTATCGATCCGCGGCGCCTACTCGAGACGCCTAGTTTTCCCCGGGACCGGGTCGACTATGGCGCGGTGATCCCCTGGAAACGTGAACTCGTCCACGAAGCGGCTTCGGCTTTCGCATTGGGCGCTTCGCTGGAAAGACGAGCCGCTTTCGAAAGCTATAAAGCGCGGGAGAAATCCTGGCTCGAGAGTTATGCGCTTTTCAGGGCAATCAAAGACGAGTACGACGCCAAGGCTCAGGCTGAGGGCCGCCATGGTGCTCTGTGGAACAACTACTGGCCAAAGGAACTCGCGATGTGTGAAAGCGCCGCCGGCAACGGCGCCGCCGGCAACGGCGCTGCCCTCGAGCGCGAGCGAGAAAAACGCGCTGCGGCCATTGAGCGCTACGAGATCCTCCAGTTCCTCTTCGCGGAGGAGTGGAGCGCGATCAAGAAGGAAGCCAACGCCGCTAAGGTCACGGTCGTAGGAGACATCCCCATCTTCGTCGCCGAGGACTCGGCCGACGTCTGGTCCGAGCCCGCGCTCTTCAACCTCGATGAGTCGGGCAGGCCGAGGGAGATGGCGGGCGTCCCCCCGGATTACTTCAGCGAGAGCGGACAGCTCTGGGGCAATCCGCTCTACGCCTGGGGCAGTCGCAAGAGCGAGCTCTTCGCCTGGTGGACACGCCGCCTCCGCGCGGCCCTTTCCCGTTACGACGTCGTACGAATCGATCATTTCCGCGGCTTCGAGGCCTACTGGGCGGTGCCCGCCAGGGAGAAGACGGCCCGAAAAGGCCAGTGGCGAAAGGCGCCCGGGGCAGAGCTATTCGCCTCGATCAAGGCCGAGCTCGGGGACGAAGTGCCCATCATCGCCGAGGACCTGGGCTTCATCACCCAAGAAGTGAAAGACCTTCGCGACGGTCTTGGCCTGCCAGGCATGAGGATACTCCAGTTCGCCTTCGATTCAGGCGAGTCCGGCTCGGCCTTCGATCCTAAGAATTCCTTCCTGCCTCATAATTACACGGAGCGCTGTGTCGCCTACACGGGCACCCACGACAACGATACGCTAAAAGGTTGGCTCGACCATGCGACTGAGCCCGAGCGCGACTACGTTGATCGCTACCTAGGCTACACGAGCGATGACAGGGCCGCCGCACTCGTGCGCGAGCTCATGAAGTCAACCGCGGCCTGGGCGATAGTCCCTATGCAGGACCTCCTCGGCCTCGGGTCGGAGGCGCGCATGAATACGCCCTCGACCCTCGGCGGGAATTGGGCCTGGCGCATGCGCGAAGGCGAGTTCTCCTCTTCCATCGCGACGGCCCTCGCCGAGGAATCGAGGCTCTACGGGCGTAACCTGGATTAACAAGGGCGTGTCATGTCTTATCAAAGCCCGTTCGCTTCGATACAATGCACAGCGACTTCCCGACATGGAGAACTAATGAAACCCCGCTTCATCGCCGCGCTCCTAGCGGTCCTGTTCTTTCCCTTGACGGCCATTGCGGCCTCTGCTTCTCTTCCCAAGGAATTCCTCGCCGGATACGACGCCGGCCTATATCGCATCGAAGACGGGGAGCGCGCGGTTCCCCTCTGGCTCGACGGCGAAGTGCGCAAGATCATCAAGTCGCGCGATGGTTGGTATTTTCTCACTTCCCTCGGCGTGCTTTACAGTCAGGACCTCGGGGTCTTCGAGGACCGCTGCGCAGGACTCCCGGTCAAGACCTACAAGCATATTGACGACGGAAAGAAGAGCTTCACTACGGAGGTCCAGGACCTCAAGGACCTCGAGGTCAGCCTGAACGATCCCCAAACCCTCGCGACCTGCACGAAAGACGCAGCCTTCGTGAGCAGTGACGGAGGCAAGAGCTGGAAGTCCTTCGGCACTCCAGCCGACACGACGGGCCTCAAGGCGATAGCGCTCGGTCCGTTCCCCGGCACGGGAGAGAGCGCGCTCTGGGCCTCGCACCCGATCAAGGGCGTGTTCGTGCATAAGCTCTCCGGCGGAGGATGGGTGCCGGCGAACCAAGGTCTCACTGTCATCGATAAAACCACTATCGAAGAGATAGCCGATATACAGCCCGGCACGGACGGCTCGATGTGGGCGGGGGCGAGTTTCCTGCCCCGCGTATACAAGCTCGAGCCGAAGGCGAAGGCTTTTAAGACGGTCTGGTCCGACAAGGCCGATTTCGGCTGCGCCGAGTCCCTCGATCTCCTGCCCGATGGCGGCCTGCGATTCGTCGGCGATGGGTTCGTCGGCCGGCTCGACCCGGGGAAGGGCTCGGTGGAAAACGACCCAGACGCGACAATGGTCGCCTCCACAGCGGCGCGCGCGAAACCGGACTATCAGGCGCTCTGTGTGTCTTGGGAAGAAGGGGGCAGGCAGCGGGGCCTGACCGAGCTCTGGCTTCTGTCGTTCAAGGACCGCAAGCCCTACCGTGCCCGGGCCGAGAACAAGTTCGCGCTCTACCTCGCGACGGGCTTTGTCGTGCGCGAGACCACGCGCGCGAAGTACGACAAGATCATGGACGACCGCAAGCTCGACGCGGTCGTGGTGGATATGAAGGACGACTTCGGGAGATTGCGCTTCGAGCCTCGCGATCCTCTGCTGCAGAAGATCGGCAAGGTCTCGAGCCCCCTCGATGTCGAGGCTTTCGTCAAGGACTGGAAGGCCAAGGGCCGCTACCTCATCGCGCGCATCCCGGTGTTCAAGGACGAAGTCGCCTACAGGTACGCGGGCGGCAAGTACGCTGTTTGGGACGCCGATGCTGGCGCGCCCTGGCAGGGCTACAATATCGTGAGCAAGGCGCCTGCGCCCCCAAATGCCGTACAGAGCCTCCCCGCGGCCCCGCTCATGGAAGGGCCCCAACCGCCCGAGGGGGACGCAGCCCCGAGCGCGACACCGAGCGCGGGAGCCCAGCAGGCTCCGACGGTGGACCAGACCGAGCGCTCGCTTATTAAGGAATTCTGGGTCGATCCCTATTGCGAGGAGGTCTGGGCTTACAACGTGGCGATCGCCAACGAGATCGTCGCGCGCGGCTTCGACGAGGTCCAGTTCGACTACATCCGCTTCCCGACCGACGGCGCAAATATCGGCCGGGCTTCCTTCCGCTGGAAGGATCAAGGGATGGACAAGGAGAGCGCTCTCGCCTCCTTCCTCCATTACGCGCGAGACAACATCGCCGCTCCGATCAGCATCGACATCTACGGGGCCAACGGCTGGTACCGTTCGGGCGTGCGCACGGGCCAGGACGTCGAGCTCCTCGCAAAGTATGTCGACGTCATCTGCCCCATGCTCTATCCCTCGCACTTCGAGCAAGGATTCCTAGCCCAGGCCCCTGCCGATCAAAGGCCCTTTAGAATCTACAAGATCGGGACTCTGCGCAACTCATACATCGCGCGCAAGAAGATCGTCGTGCGGCCTTACGTGCAGGCCTTCTTCCTCAACGTGAGCTACGACCGGACCTATTACAATCCCGAGTACGTGAAGAAAGAGATAGCGGGCGTGCGGGACGCGGTCAACCTCGGCCTCACCTTCTGGAACAACGCGGGGCGCTACGACGATATCCCCGTCCTCGATATCGGGCCCGACGGAAAGCTCGCGGCGGGGAAGGCGACGAAACTGCCTGATGCTTCGATACTGGACTAACGCAGAGGCGGAAAGCGGGCTAATAACCCAGGGGCTCGCCCACCACAATGACCGTGAAATCCGAGAGCAGGGGCCGCCGCCTGAGTATCTGGTAGACGCGGCAGATCCTCGTGTCGCCGCGACAGTCCTCGCAAGTGCCGGTCTTCACGCAGGGGTTCGGCCGCTCGAGCCGTTTGTTGTTCATGGGCGAGGCGTTTGTCTCGAGGCGGGCTAGTGCCTCGTCGAGGTCGCGCACGATTTTGTTGGCTCCCACCACGACGACCGTCTTCTTGGGGCCGAAGGTCAGGGCCGCCACACGGTTCCCGTTGCCGTCGACATTGACGATGTCGCCCTCGAGCGTCACGGCGTTGGAGCTCGAGAGGAAGAGATCGCAGGTGAGCTGGGCGCGCATCAACTCGAGCTTGCGCTCCGGCGAGAGCCCCGGGGCGTTATGGTCCAGGATCTCGGCCCCGAGAGCGCGGGCTTTTCCCTCCGCGCCGATCGCCTTGATCGTCATAGAGCCGCCGAAGCCCACTTTCATGCCGCTCTTGATGAAGCCGCCGATAATGGCGAGGGCCTCTTCTCCTTTTAAGACGAAGCGGGCGTCGAAGCCCGACTTCTTCAGGGCCTCGCAGGCCGCTTTACCGATCGTCTCGTATCGCCACTCTTCGACTGCAGTCATGCTCGCCCCTCCGGTGTGATGCTTTTCCCCGTAGGCTCAAATATAAGACCGGCTCAGATGACTGTAAAGCGAGATGGCTCCGCTCAGGTTGACAGTCGCCCACGGTGTAGTATCTTTGATCTATATATGAATGACTTGAAAGCGCGCAGAAATCCCCTCATCGTCTTAGCGATCGCGCTCGCGGCGCTGCTTGTGGGGTGCGACACTTCTGTCCTCGAGAAAAACGATGCATCGCTCTCCTCGCTCGTTATAACCGACAGTACCGGGACTACCTTGACCCTATCCCCGGCTTTCTCGCCGGCCACGATCAGTTATCAGGCCACTGCATCCAGCTCGGCGATGAGCCTGACGGTCAAGGCGACGCCGACCTACTCCGGCGCTACGGTCACCTACGAGGGAGCGACGGACGCCAGCACTGGAAGCTACACGATCAATAGCGACTCGACTACGATCAATGTGGTGGTCACGGCGGCCAATACGGCGGCCACCACCACTGGCGCTCCGCAGCAGACATACACGGTCATCGTTTCACAGTAGATGAGATTGCCGCGCGCCTGTCCACGAGTTCGCGCGCGCTCAAAGGCCCCGCCGACCAGGGGGCGGCCGAGAGTTCGCGCGCGCTCCTGAACAGGCCGAGGAACTCGGCCCTCGAGACATTACGCGCTCCAAGAGTCGCCTTGTAATCGAGGGGCATGCCGAGATCCCACAGACAGGCACCGGTGGCCTCGAGATAGCGCCCCGCCGCAGCGAGCTGGACCGTACCCGAGCCCGACTCGGTCTTGAAGCCCGTGAGGCTCGTATACGCGCCCCCGACGAAGACGCCTATCTCGCCAGCGACTAGATGCGCGTCGGAAGAATCGCCCTCATCGGCGAAGTAGAGCTCCATCGAGGAAAAGCGCGAGCGCCGCGTATCGCGAGTGGAGAAAAGCTCGCGCCAGCAGTCCATAAGGGGAGGTCTGAGCCAGTCCTGCCCGTGGATCGCAATGCAGGCATCGAGCACCTCGTCGAAGCGGGAGTCCAAACGGAAGACGTAACGCGAGCTCTCGCGGCGGGCGGTCTTTGTTACCAGGACCTCGCTCGGCCTCAAGACCGAGCGAATGACATGGAGCTTGGGGATGAGAATCTCCACCCCTTCCTCGGCGCGGACCGCCATGGGGATGAAGCCGGAGGCGCATAGTTCGTCAACGAAATCCGGTTCGAAGCTCATGCTGACGCAGAACTCGTCGGGATAGGAGGCCTCCAGCCAATCGGCGAGAAGATCGCCGTTTTCAGGAGGCATAATGTAGGGATAGCCGACACCGGAATAGGAGAGCATATGTAATAGTATACTCAATATATAATTATCAGCAATTGAAAGCCGGAGTGAATTCCATTTCAGAGGACAAACTACTATTTTGTGGCATTTTACCCTACAATATCGTCGTTTTTCGTAGAAAAATATCATATATTCTGCATTATTCGTAAACCACTTGCACATTACTAGTAAAATATGTTATCCCAAGCGCAAGTTTTTTGCCCTTGGAGAGAAACAAGCATGAAAGACATCGGCTTTTATAATGGCGCCTCGGGCCCAATCGATTCGATGACCATCCCGATGAACGATAGAGGCGTCTATTTCGGGGACGGCGTCTACGATGCGACCTACGCGGTCAAGCATGTCATCTTCGCCCTCGAGGACCATCTCGAGCGCTTCTACCGCAGCTGCGCGAAGCTGGAAATCCCCTTCGCCATGAACCAGGCCGAGCTCAAGGACGTGCTCCAGGATCTCGTCGACAAGGTCGACGATTCCAAAAGCCTCATGGTCTATTGGCAGACCACACGCGGCACTGGTACGCGCAACCATGCCTTCCCCGACAAAAGCGTGAAGCCCAACCTTCTCGTGACGGTCAGGCCCAACGCCCTGCGCGCCATCGATAAAAAGTTCAAGCTCATAACTATCGAGGACACTCGATTCCTCCACTGCGACGTGAAGACGCTGAACCTCATACCGAGCGTTATGGCGAGCCAAAGGGCCAAGGAGGCCGGCTGCGACGAGGCGGTCTTCCACCGGGGGGAGCGCGTGACCGAGTGCGCGCACAGCAACGTGCACATCATCAAGGACGGCGTCTTCCAGACCCCGCCCCTCGACAATCTCATACTCCCGGGGACCGCGCGCAAGCATCTCTTGAAGGTGGCCGACTCCTGCGGCATTCCCGCCAAGGAAGCGCCTTTCACCCTCGCCGAGCTCATGGACGCGGACGAGGTAATCGTCTCGAGTTCGGGCACACTGTGCAACGCGGCCTATGAGATCGACGGAAAGAAAGTCGGAGGAAGGGCGCCCAAGGTCCTCAAGGCGCTCCAGGACGCTTCGGTGAAATACTTCGAGGACTACACCAAGGCGAGCTTCGCGGCTTTCGCGAACTAAGGAAAAGTTGGGCGGTCGGGGAGGCACAGAATGGATCAGGAAGAGCTGACCGAGCTCAACGTAGGGCAGAACCTCGACGACCTCGCCAACCTCGACCCCAGGGGCTACGGAGTCTGTCGCATCCTCTACGGCGGCGCCCGCGAGAGGGAAAGCGGGCCGCTGTCCATGGCGGCGGCCAAGCTCCTCTTATCCTCGATCAAGCAGGGCGGGCTCGTCTACATCATCACGGGCTTCGTCCTCGTCCCTTACCTACGGGCCGAGACCGACGGCATGGTGAGCTCGATGCTCCTGGCGCGGACGCTCGTGAAGGCCTTTGACGCCAAGCCCGTCGTCATCTGCCCGAGCGAGTGCATGAGCGCGGTGAGGAGCATGGCCTCCGAGATGGGGCTCATGAACTCGATGACGGCCATCGAGTTCACCAAGGACGCTCTGGAGGCGGCGGCGCAGGCCGACTCGATCCTCGTCGCGCAGGGCAAGCCGTCCATGGTTATATCCATCGAAGCCCCCGGCGCGAATGGAGAAGGGGTCTACCACAACGCCGGTGGGCTCGACGTTTCGAGCCACGAGGCGAAGTCCGACCTGCTCTTCGAGAAGCTTCGGGAGCTCGGGGTCCCAAGCCTCTCCATCGGCGACCTCGGTAACGAGATCGGCATGGGCGCCATCAAGGCGCACCTTGACAAGTATATCCCCGGCGCCGCGCCCGGCGCCTGCGCCTGCGGCTGCGGTGGAGGCATCGCCGTCGCGACGGCGGCGGACACGATAGTCACGTCCACGGTCTCGGACTGGGGAGCCTACGGCGTGCAAGCCGCCCTCGCCTTTCTCCTGGGCGACCTTGAGATCATGCAGGACGGCGAGCTCGAGGCCCAGGCCATCAAGACGGCCGCGCGCTCCGGGCTAATCGATATGACAGGAGCACCCATCCCCGCGATCGACGGCTGCGACCTGCGCATGCACGTCCTCATCGTGGAGCTCATGCGCGAGACGGTCGCTTCCGCACTCAAGCTGCGCTCGTCCAACCGACGCTGGTTCGATGGTGTGCTCGAGCTGGGCTACTACCAAGAGAAGGTGCATGCCTAAGGCGGCCTTCAGGCCGGCCGGGGACAGGGCCATCGTCGCCTCCTTCGGCGACGAAATCAGCGAAGAACTGAATGTCGCGGTCATGGCCCTCGACCGAAGCCTCGCGGAAAATCCTATAGAGGGAGTCATCGAGACGGTCCCCACCTACCGATCCCTGCTCGTGTACTACGATCCGGCCAAGCTCCGCAATAGATCGCTCGCGCGCGAGCTCGATAGGAGGTCGCGCCTTGTTCCGACCGGAGCGGCTCGGGTCGGCAGGACCATCGAGATTCCGGTCCGCTACGGCGGCGCCTACGGCGAGGACTTAGGCGACGTTGCGCTGCACTGCGGGCTCTCCGAGGCCGAGGTGATAGAACGCCACTCGGGCCGAGAGTATCGCATCTATATGCTCGGCTTCCTGCCAGGCTTCGCGTACTTAGGCAACATGGACTTAAGCCTCGCGACGCCCCGCATGGGCACACCGAGGCAGGCCATCCCCGCGGGCTCGGTGGGCATAGGGGGAGAACAGACGGGCATCTATCCCCTGGTCTCGCCCGGGGGCTGGAGGATCATCGGCCGAACGCCGCTTAGGCTTTACGATCCGCGAAGGGAAGAGCCGATCCCCTACCGGCCGGGCGACTTTATCCGCTTTAGGAGCGTGGGCGACGACGAGTTCGAAGCCATAAAGGCTCGAGTCGATTCCGAATCGAATGAGGGGGCGAGCCCATGAGCTCGGGCCTCATCGTTCGAAGGCCCGGCCTTCTGTGCAGCGTGCAGGACTCGGGCCGCATAGGCTACCAGAGTCTCGGCATAGCCTCGTCGGGAGCCCTCGACCTTCGATCCCTCGCTATCGCGAACATCCTTGTCGGCAATTCCGATGGGGAGGCGGGCCTCGAGGCATGCCTCGTGGGGCCCGAGCTCGAGATCGAGGTCGGCAACGTCCTCGCAATAGCCGGCGCCGACATGGAGCCGAAACGGAATGGCGAGGCGGTACCGCAATATGCCGCCTTCGCGGTCGAGCCCGGCGACGTCCTGGCCTTCGGCGCAGCGGTCTCGGGCTGCCGTGCCTATATCGCCTTCGCGGGCGGACTCGATCTGCCGATCGTCATGGGCAGCAGGTCGACCAATCTGAAATGCGGCCTCGGCGGCCTCGAGGGGCGGGCCCTTAAAGCGGGCGACAGCATAGGATTCCGAGTTCCTCTCGCGCCCCTCGATCCCGATCCGCGGCGCCGCGACTCACGAGAGGACTTCTCTGCGCCCCTCGCCGCGCTTCGCGTCGTGGCTGGTCCCCAGGACGAATACTTTACGCAACACGGCATCGAGGCTTTCTACGGCGCGGAGTACCGCTTGACCGAGCGCTCGGACCGCATGGGCTGCGTCCTCGAGGGGCCAGTCGTCGAGGCGAGAGGAAAGACCGATATCGTGTCGGACGGCATCCCCCTAGGCGCGATTCAGATCACTTCGGGGGGCAGGCCCATCGTCATGCTCGCCGATAGGCAGACCACGGGTGGCTACGCCAAGATAGCCACTGTGATAAGCGCGGACATTCCCCTTCTTGCCCAGCGCAGGCCTGGCGAGAAGGTGGCTTTTAAGAAAGTATCGATCGAGGCCGCGAGGCGGGCCGCGCTTAACGATATCGCGCAACGCGCCGCTCTTAGACGAAAACTCGAGCTCAGGCTTTAATCGATAGGAAAGACGAGGCGACCGAATGGACTATGCGAGCATGAAACCTTCCGAAGTTCGCGCGCGGATTCGCGCGGGCGTGATAAAGGGACCCACGGCGGGCATGTGCTCAGGCTACGCCCAGGCGAACCTCGCCGTGCTGCCCAAAGATCTCGCCTACGATTTCCTTCTATTTACTCAGCGCAATCCGCGATCCTGTCCCGTGCTCGAGGTATCGGACCTCGGGAGCCGCACGCTCTCCTTCCTCGCGAAGGACGCGGACATAGCCACCGACATCCCTAAGTACCGGTTCTACAAGAAGGGCGTCCTCGAAGGCGAGTACGACGACGTTCGCGAGCTTTGGCGGAAGGACTTCGTCACCTTCCTCATCGGCTGCAGCTTCTCCTTCGAGGCCGAGCTCCTTGAGGCGGGCATACCGGTGCGCCACATCGAAGAGGGCCGCAATGTGCCCATGTATCGGACGAGCATCGAGTGCGCCCCGGCGGGCGTCTTCCACGGCAACATGGTCGTGAGCATGCGCCCCATCCCTTACGGCCTCGTCGTGAAGGCGACCGAGATCACCGCCTCCATGCCCCGCGTCCACGGCGCGCCCGTCCACATAGGCGATCCTGAGGCCATCGGCATCGCCGATATAAGCACCCCCGACTTCGGCGACGCGGTGACGATCCGCTCGGGCGAAGTGCCTGTGTTCTGGCCCTGCGGCGTCACTCCCCAGGACGCTATCATGAGGACTAGGCCCGAGATCGCGATAACCCATGCGCCGGGACATATGTTTATCTCGGACGTGAGGAATATCGACCTGAAGTATTAGGGTCGAGGAGGAACCGGGTGCGAAAGATAGACCTCAACTGCGATCTCGGCGAAAGCTTCGGCACTTACGCGATCGGCATGGACGAGGACGTTATACGGTACATATCCTCGGCGAACGTCGCCTGCGGCTTCCACGCCTCCGATCCGAGCGTTATGCAAAGCACTGTCCGCCTCGCGAAGAAGGCCGGCGTCTCGGTGGGCGCCCACCCCGGGCTGCCCGACCTCCAGGGCTTCGGGCGCAGGAACATGGACATAAATCCCGAAGATGCGAAAGCCATGACACTCTACCAGATCGGTGCGCTCGCGGCCTTCTGCAAGGCCGAAGGCGTCCGGCTGTGCCACGTGAAACCGCACGGTGCCTTGTACAACATGGCGGGCAAGGACTACAAACTCGCCCGCGCCATCTGTGAGGCGGTCCGCGATTTCGACCCCTCGCTCATCCTTCTCGGGCTATCGGGCAGCCAGATGCTGAAAGCGGCCGAAGAGCTCGGCCTGTCTTCGGCGCGCGAAGTCTTCGCCGACCGCGCCTACGAGGAGGACGGCTCCCTTGTCTCCCGCTCCAAACCTGGCTCGATGATCGAGGACGAGGCTATAAACCGCGTCCTCCGCATGGTCACCGAAGGCAGAGTACGCGCGATCAGCGGGAAAGATATTCCGATACAGGCCGACTCGGTCTGCGTCCACGGCGACGGGCCCAAGGCGCTGGCCTTCGTCATGAAAATACGCGCGGCTTTGGAAAAAACGGGGATCGAGGTCGCGAGCCTCGGAAAGTAGCGCGGAGGAGAGCGCTGCTATAGAATATAGCTCATGATCAATTACAATCTGATCGAGTTGCGCGCCGTCCATGAGTATCTGCTTGAGCTCGAGCAGGCACGGACGAGGCTCGACTTCCTAGAGGTCGCGGCAGCGGGCCTTGGGCGACTCATCCCGGTCGATCGCGCTGTGACTATCTTCGACACCAGCGGACGCATGATTTTCAACCTGGGTTTCGGCGATCGGCATCAACGGGACTACAATGAGTATTATCTATTTCGACTACCCCTCATTTCCGATACGACTCGATTCTTCACCTTGTCGTTGGAACAGATGGGGGATAATAGTTGCCGGATTGTCGATTGGGATGACTATGCCGGTTCCGAGTTCGTCGAGGATTTCGCGAGGCCGCAGCGTAGCGCCCATACCTTGGGTTGCGTTCTGCCGGGGCTCCAGCTTGAAACCTCTCTCCACCGATCTTCTTCCTCCTCGAAATTCACCGAGGCTCATTGTGCAATCCTCGCGGTCATAAGCCCTCACCTCAGCAATCTCTATTCGTCCTTCAAAAAGCTCTGCGACGTGGGTCGCCTTACCCTCACCGACGAGGAGATCCGGTTCCGCTATCCCCGTCTGACCCCTCGCGAGGCCCAGGTGGGAGCGCTTCTCTGTCGGGGCCTCTCGACGTCGGAGATCGCGACGAGGCTGTTCGTGGCCATTCGCACCGTCGAGGTCCATCTCGCACACCTCTACCAAACGCTCGGCGTGCACTCAAAGCGCCAGGCCATCGCGCTCCTCACGAACAGCGGGGGGCTCTGAGGGCCGGCGCAATAGCGAGAGCTCGTCCCTCAGGGCTCTGGCTCTATATCCCTACCGCACATGCGGAAGTCGATGCGGGACGGAGGCTGCCGCTTCCTCGCCTCGGCCCTGAACTCGTCGTCCACGGCGAGCCCTCGAGCGGTCGCCAGCTTATGGGCCTCGAGCTCGAACCAGAGATCGGTGAGATCGTTTTCGCCTTCCCTTATCGTGGCGAATTCATGGGCCAGGGTTTTCTCGACCTCGTCTAGATGGCCCAGGGCGAGTTCGGCCCTCGCTGTGAGGATCCGGACTCGGTCCGCCTCCCTAATCTCCTGAGGCAGGCTGGCCACGAGGGAAAGCGCCTCGACGGCCGACCTCGAGTCGAGCAGAGCCGCAAGCAACTCTTCCGCGAGGGCCCTGCAGGGCTCTCTTCGCCCTCGCTTTGCAGCTTCGACCTCCATGCGCCAAGCGGCGCGCCACAATTCGAGAGCGCTTTGCGCCTTCCCCCGTCGGGAGGCGAGGACAGCGAGGTTGCGCATAGACCAGGCGGAGGGTTTTTCGGCTATCGAACGCGCCCAAGCGTCCTCCGCTCCTGCCTCGTCGAAGGCCTCGAGATGAGCGCCCCCCGCTTGGTAGAGGGCATACCAATGGGCTCCATGAGGCAGGTCCAGGCTGCGCTCGAGAAGACGGCTCCACTCCGGGGACGTCATGAAGGCGCCCGGCAACTCGTCCGGGGAAGGCTCGCTCAGCCTGTGCGCATAGAGGAGTGAGAGCCAGGGTTCCTGCTCCGGGCCCAAGGTCGAGTCCGGAAAGGAAAGACCACGCGGAAGCCTCGAAGGGGAGCCTGACTCGGCCGCTTCGGTCCCGAGCCGCGCGGCCTCCAGGGCGCCCCAGCCCGAACCACTGTGGAGAATATCGGCTACGGGCATCTCGAAGGCGACGGCGTTTCCCCGATGGACCGCGGCCAAATCCCGAGGGCCCATGAGGCCAAGGATCGCATCCTCGCAGGCGGCGATGGCATCAGGCCAGTCATCGCCGTGGGCCCGCTCAGCCCGCTGTGCGCCAAGCTCAAGCGCCCCGAAACATTGGGTCCACGAGATGGCCGAGCCCGCGGCTATCGTAGCCCCGTGGAGCTGGCTCGGCGCGAGTCCCCCTTGAATCTCGAGGTAGGCAATCCCCGGCTCCGACAAGAACTCCTGCCAGTGACGTCCGCCCCCATGACTGCCCCAGCAAAAGAGTTTCCGGTAGGACAGAGGGTGGGTCGAGCACTCGAAAAAGCCCCTGCCCTCCCGATCGATGGCGGCCTCCCAAGGCATCGCGGCTTCCTCGCACTGGAAAAAAAACTCGTTGGCGAAGCTTGAGTTGAGGGGGTAGGTAGCGTCTGCCCCGCCCACAGAAGGAAGGCGAGGCAAGAGCGACCATCCAAAGCGATGGCCTGAGTAATCGGTCGGATCTATATACAGGGCATGACTCGCCGGGGCAAGAACGCGAACGCCCTCCGCCTCGGGCACGGCGATGTTGGTCCACCAGTACAGGGGCGATTCGCGATCGAGAGGGTTCACAACGCGCACCGACGCGTACAAGAGGGGCGAACCCGACGGCAGGCGGAAATCCACCTGCCAGAAGAGACCGGTCTGGCGCTCGAAATCGTATAAGCGGAGCATGTCTTCATCCGCGTCCCCGCTGGCGAGGACCCGCGCCGCAAACACGCTCGATGCCGTGTGACAGGCGTGCCCGAGATGACCCACGTTCCACTCGATGCCGCCGGAGAACCATGCGTTGCGGATGGCGAGGTTGGCAGGCTGGAAGACGGGGTTGCGTGACAGAAGCTCGCGCCCGTCCCTTTTGTCGAAAAGCGAGACAAGGCGCCCTCCAAGCTCGGGGAGGAAGGTGGCGCGAAGGAGCTCGTTCTCGAGGACCACGGCCGCGAATTCCATGGGCCGCTTGTGACGCGTGTAGCCGTCCTGCATGCGCCAGGGCAGGACGCGAAAGGCGCATTCTCGGCCAAGGCCCCTTCGCTTCCCCTCCGGCACTTCCTCCCTCACAGCCACATGCCTATCCACTGCTGGGTCCCGAAAGAAGGGGAGCGGGTTGTCCGGCCCCACGGAAGCGCCTTGTATCGCATAACGCTCACCATGGAGCATGGAGTCGCGTTTTTTTTTCTCCATATCAGCCCTTTATGGCGCCGTTGGTGACCCCGGAGATGATCTTCTCCGAAAGGAAAAGGTAGAGGACGAAGGTGGGGAGGAAGACGATGACCACGGCGGCGAACATGCCCGCCCAGTCGCCCGTATAGCGCATGGACTGGATCATCGAATAGAGACCAACGGCCACCGGCCTGAGCGCCGTCTTGTTGGCGAAGATGAGGGCCATGAAATACTCGTTCCACACGGTGATGAAGTTGAAGATCGTGACAGTTATGACTCCCTGCTGGGCGAGGGGAAGGATAATGACCCAGAAGGTCTTCATGGGGCCGCAGCCATCGATGGCTGCGGCTTCCTCGAAGGAAGTCGGGATGTTGCGGTAGAAAGTCGTCAGGAAGAAAACAGTGAAGGGCACATTGATGGCGATATAGAGGACAATGAGAAGGGATCGCGAGTTCGTCCAGTCGAGGGCCGTGATGACGACGAAGAGGGGCATGATGATCATGATCGCCGGTATGCCGAGGGCCGCCACAAAGGCGTTCTGTATTAGGGCATTGGTCTTGGAGGGAAAGCGCGCGAGAACATAGGCCGCGGGCGCCGACACGAGGACGATGCCGAAACAGGCAGCGAACGTGTAGATGAGGGAATTGAGGAAGTAGATCCCTACGTTGTTGTTGACGATGGCCTTCATGTAGTTCTCCGGATGGAAGCCCGACCTGAAGAGGTTCCCCGCGAAGATGTCCCGCGTGGTCGAAAACGAGGCAAGGATTATCCATCCGATTACTACAAACGTGAAAAGACACCAGGCCCCCACCGCTACGTAGCCGGGGATGAGATTGCCCCGCATCGCTCGGCTGGACCTAGGGACGCCGCTGTTTCGCATGTTCAACCTCCTCTTTGTCTTCTTTCGCTCGTCTTAAGGCTAGTATTCGAAGCCATCGTCGCGGATGAGCCTATTCGAGATCAGGAAGATCACGAGAACCATGAGGGAGAGAAGGACGCCCACCGAGGCGCCCGCCCCCACGTTCCGCCCGATCACGACCATGTTGGCGCCGAAAACCATCTGGTACATGTAGACCATCGGGGTAACCGTGCCGGGCTCGGGGCTGAGGGGCGAAAAGACCATGGACCAGATGAAGAAGACGACAGTGCTGATGGTCCACAGCACGATACTCGTCCGTACAACCCCCTTCATGAGGGGAAGGGTGATGAGCCGGAACTGAGCCGCCTTGCCCGCGCCCTCGATAGTCGCGACCTCATAGAAGTCGGCGGGGATCTTTTCGATGCCGGCCATGAAAATCAGCATGAAGTAGCCGACCATGCCGAAACAGTAGGCCACGAGAAGGGCACCGAAGATGTGTTCTGGCGTGGTCCACTGGATCTGCGCGAGGCCCCTGAGGCCGAACGACTGGAAAAACTCCTTGAGGAGTCCATAGCGCGAACTGTAGACGTATTGCATCCACATGGTCCCCAGTGCGACCGCCGAGATGACGTTGGGCAGGTAGATCACGGCCCGGAAGAAGGACTTGAAGCGGACACCGGAGGTAAGGATGACGGCGAAGAGGAGGGCGAAGGCGAAAACGAGCAGGCCCCCGTAGAGCCAGATCCTCGCGATGTTTTCCATGGAACGCAGGAAGAGCGTGGAGGCGAAGAGCGAGCGGTAGTTCTCGATCCCCGCGAAACTCCATGTGGAGACGGCGTCGGTGATCGAGTCGACCTTGAAGAAGCTCATGACGGTCGTGCGTAGGGTCGGGTAGAGGAAGACGGTCAGATAGGACAGGACAGCCGGCCCGAGGAAGACCACCTTCATGAGGGTGTACTGCTTCTTTCTCATATTCGTTCTCCTAGCTCTTCGATGAAAGGGCGAGGGTCCGAATAGCCCCCGCCCCAAGGAAAACTATTTCTTCATGGCCTCGACGAACTGGTCGGCGGTAATGGTACCGCCGATGAGTTTGGCGAAGTTCTCGGTGATTACCGGCGCCTTGTCCGTGTCTGCCTCGATGCCTGCTGCCCAGGGGTAGCAGGTCTTTAGTCCCTTGAAGATGGACTTGGCCTCGGTCAGCTGGACGGGCCAGTCGGTGGTGCCGCCCACGGGCACGCCGTAGGACTTCTTGGCGAGCTCGGCGTCCCACTTGCCGGTCGTGAGATGGACGATGAGGGCGAATGCGAGCTCGGGGTTCTTGCAGTTCTTACTGATCTCGAAAGCCTGGGCGCCGTAATTGGCAGCCGTTGCATCGTCCTTCCCTCCAGGGACTGTCGGGAAGGAGAAGGTGCCCCACTTGAAGTCGGGTCCGGTCGAGCCCATGATTTCGTTGACGAGCCATGTGCCATTGAGATACATGGTAACGGTGCCGGCGGCCACATCCTGCTGGCCGGCAGGCCACTTATTGCTGGCCGCAGTGTTGGAGACGTAACCCAGCTTCACGAGGTTCTCATAGGCCTTAGCCATCTGAAGGACGGCGGGGTCGCTCCACATCGCGTTGGTCTTGTCTTTCACGAGCTGCTGAACCCACTGGTAGCCCTTCTCGCGGGCGAGGTAGTAACCGGGGAGGCAGTCCATGTAGGCGTCGTCCACGGTCATGGGCGTAAAGCCCGAGGCCTTGAGCTTGGCCATGTCGGCGAGGAGATCGTCCCAAGTCTTCGGTGTCGAGGCGATGCCGGCCTTGGCGAAGTGTTCTTTGTTATACATAAAGGCGAAGACGAAGGGCTGATAGGGAATGGCGTAGAGCCCCTTGTCCTTGGCGTAGGAGCGGGATAAGTCGAGGAGGGAAGCCATGACCGAGTCCTTGTAGGCCTTGCCGCTAGTTGTCGGATACCTCTTCGTGACGTAGGAGTCGAGCTTGAGGGCGTAGGCGCCCCAGGTCTTCACGACCCGCTCGGTGTCCTCGTCCCACATGTCGATGACTTGCTTGTTGTCGAGGGCGGGCTGGAGGGTCTTGCGGATCTCGCGACCGTTCCAGTTGACCTCGACTTTCACGCCGGGGTTTTTGGCCTCGAAGTCTTCGATCGCGGCAGCGAGGACCTGGGCCTGAGGTTCGGTCTGGTTCCACATGGACCAGTAGACTAGTTTGACCACCGGCGCTGCCACGACTGCGACAGCCGTAACCGCGAGAGCCACGGCGAGTACGATCGTTCTCTTCATGATGCCTCCTTACTAACTCTTCCGGCCCGGGATCTAGGCCCAGCCGGTGCCTTCCTTTTTCAGGGCCGCGAAGGCGACCTCCGTCGTTTCGCGCATCTCATTCCAGTTCTCATCCATGGAACGCACTAGGGCTATCTGAGTGCGGCAGCGATCAAGGTTGTGCGACTCCCTCGCGACCCTGTAGTAACGGTCGCCATCGAGCCAATCGGTGAGGAAACGGATACCCATGAGCATGGTGATCACGCGAGCTCCCGTGGGCAGGAGGGCGATCTCCGCCGGAGTGAGGAAGGAGGAACCACCACCACTCTGCGCCGTACCGCCGGCGTAGCCCCGAACGAGCGCTTCGTACATGGACAGATCGAGGAACATGCCCGAGGCGTCCTCCTCATCTTCTGCGACCGAGGCGGGGACGGTACGCGCGAGGTCGCCGAAGTCGTAGGCGGCAGACCCGGGCATCACGGTATCCAGGTCGATGACGCAGATGGCCTCGCCCGTGCGATCGTCGAGGAGAAGATTCTGGATCTTGGTGTCGTTGTGGGTGATGCGCTCCGGAATAGCGCCTGACTCCAGGGCCGTCACGATGCGGTCGAAGCCTTCGCGGTTGGCGCGGAAGAAATCGATCTCGCGCTCGGCCAACGCGACCCTGCCAACCCTGTCCTCGGCCACAGCCTTTTCAAATGTCGCGTAACGTGTTCTTGCGTTGTGAAAATTCGGGATAGTCTCCGCGAGGCGAGGACCAGGGAGGTCGGATAGGAGCTCTTGGAAGCGCCCTACCGCCTCGCCAAGGGCGGCCGCGCGGCCAGGGCTATCCATGAGCTCTGAGGAGCTGGCACCTTCTATGAATAGGTAGGCGCGCCAGAAGGAGGAGTCGCCGCCGCGCCAAAAGGGGCGGCCATCCCGCGCGGGGACGACGGTCAGGGTCCGGCGGGAGAGAACAGTGGCGCCTCCAGAGGCAAGCCGCCGCCGAATATGCTCGGTCACCCTGACCACGTTGTCCATCAGGGCCTCCGGTTCGGTAAAGACGTAAGTGTTGACTCGCTGGAGAAGATAGCGCACGCGGCGACCGGCTTGGTCTGTAAGGACCACGAAGCTGCCATTGATGTGACCCGTCCCGTAGGGCCTCACCGCGAGGAGGTCGCCGTAGAAGGCGAAATGGTCTGCCGCGGAGCGGGCGGCCGCCACGTCCGCGCGACTGTCATTCATCGTCGGCTCCACAGTGGGGAGGGATAGAGGCCCGAGGCAGAGAGGGCGGCGATGCGCTCGCGGACGCCTGCGAGGTCCTCGCGATAGGTGATGCCGAACCAAGTCTCTGGCGTATGGAGAACGCGGACCCTCGCCTGCCCTGAAGAGATGAGCTCGTCCACACAGGTGGGAAGGCCAAACTCCTTCTTAGGTGAGTCGGCCTCCGCCGCGATAAAACGACGGAAAAGCGGATGGACCAGGCCGAAGATCGTGGGGGTGAAGCCGAAAAGATTCATCGAGACTATCGCGTCCGCGGGCAGCTCGACCTCACGAGAGGAAAGACCTTCCCCGAGGCGGGAAAAGCAGCGTCTGCCTTCGACCCTGATAGCCGGATGCTCCACGACCCCTCGGAGGAAAACCCCTTCAGCACTGGATAGACCATTACCCGGGGAAAGGTCGCATAGCCCCCGGGAGACTGTGCCATTGGGGCTCGTTGTGCGGCCGAGGGCGAAGCCCGCCATGCAGAAATCGACGCTCTCCGGGTCGGTCTCCGCCATGGCGTCGTGGACGAGACCAAGGGAGGCGCGGCCGTAGAAATCATCGGCGTTGATGACGGCAAAAGGCGAATCGATGGCGCTTTCGGCGCACAGAAGTGCGTGGCCCGTGCCCCAGGGCTTTGTCCTGCCGAGGGCAGCAACGACCTCTCTAGGCGTGAGGCGGCTCTCGAGCTCCTGGAAGGCGATCCGTGATTTGACGCGCGCAGGAAGCCTGGAAAGGACAAGGTCCCGAAAGTCCGCCTCGATATCGCGGCGGATCAGGAAGACCGCCTCATCGAAACCCGCCTCGAGGGCATCATAGATCGAGTATTCGAGGACTGCCTCGCCCCCGGGTCCGACGCCCGCGATCTGTTTTATGCCGCCGAAGCGTGAACCCATTCCGGCGGCCAGGATCAGTATCTGTGTCTTCATACGTTGGATGCAGCATAGGGCCGCATACCCTTTGCGACCATATTCGTGCCTGCAACGCGCATGGACGAACTTGCACTTTCAACCTAGAATCATTCTATGGCCCAGCGACTTGGCATCTTCCTCCGCGACGAAGTACAAGAATTGATAGACGCCTTTGCCGTCTGCTTTCCGGCCAAGATCACCTTTTTTTCGACCGAAATGGCGGAACTGTCAGTCGGACTCAGGGGCCCGGGCTCGCTTTATTGCCGCCTCGTGCAGAACGATCTCAAGCTCCTCTACCGCTGCCACGCGATGGACCGCGAGATGTGTCGCCGCGCCCAGACCAAGGACAGTCCTTTGCGCTACCGCTGCCATGCCGGCCTCGTGGAGGCCATAATCCCCATCCGCCTCGAGGGGAGGACGACGGGCGCCATGATGGTCGGCCAGATTCGCGAGACAAGCCGCCCTCCGTCCGACATCGTAGAGGCATGGACGAAATCGAAGGGAAGAGCGGACGGCATCCTCGCGGCATGGAACGAGCTTGAGTCTTTCGACACCGAGCGACTCGAGAACATGCTCCGCCTCTTCGACGTCCTCGTGAAGTTCATCGTCAGCCAGAATTACGTTACCCTTCGCCAGGGCCTTCTTATCGAGCGTGTCCTCCGCGCTGTCGATGACCGCCTGGACGAGCCCATACTCCTCTCCGAGCTTGCACAGGAGCTCGGCAAGAGCGAGTCGGCGATAGCCCATGCGATCAAAAAAAAACTCGGTCTCTCCTTCACTCGCCTCGTCAACCTCAAGAAAGTCGAGCGTTTCGAGAACCTCATGACAAAGGAACCAAGCCTGACCATCCAGGACGCGGCCGCCTTGGTGGGCTTCCAGGATCCTCTTTACTTCTCGCGCCTTTACAAGAAGCTCCGCCTCGTACCGCCTTCGGCCTTCGTGGCCGCTACGCGGAAATCCGCTCTGGGCATGGGCCCGGCGCTTTCTAGTGTCGACGGCCATTAAGCTTCATCCTTGACGCAAGGTTCAGACGATGTAAAATAGAGGTTGAAATTGTGAAGTAACAATGCCTCCAATCATCACAATTCGCATTGGAAAGGGAGAAAAGAAGCGATGAAGAGACTCAGGATTTTAGCCGCGCTGCTAGGGTCATTGCCGCTGGTTTTTGCGGCGTGTATGAATACGCCCGCTACCACTGGCTCCGGCATTTATAAGCCAGGCACTTATACGGCCTCTGCCCAAGGGATCGGCGGCCTGGTCGAGGTGACGGTCACGGTGAATGCCGATAAAATCACCAGCGTCAAGATAAAAGGCGATAAGGAAACCGAAGGCCTTGGAGCCAAGGCAATCGAGGTCTTGCCTGCCAAGATCGTGGCGGCCAATGGTAAAGTGGATGCGGTATCGGGTGCTACAGTCACGTCCAATGCTATATTCGAAGCGCTCGAAGCAGCCCTGAAGCAGGCCCGAGGCGAGGCCTCTATGGCCTCGGTGATCTCCTTCAAACCTGGCACGTACGTCGGCACGGCAAAAGGCTACAACGGCGATCTCTCCCTGAAGGTGACCTTCTCCGAGACGGCCATCGGCGGGATCGAAGTCGCGAAGTCCGTAGAGACTGAGCATGTCGGCACCGCCGCCTTCCCCATCATGTTCAAGGATATCCAGGACTACAATTCGACCGGGGTCGACACGGTTTCCGGCGCGACTTTCTCGAGCCGCGCCATCCTCGGGGCCGTGGAAGACGCCGCCAAGCAGGCGGGCTGCGATGTGGCGGCCCTTCGAAAAGGTTCGAGGCCCTTCGCGCTCAAGGCAGGCCCGAAGATCACCGACAGCTACGACGTTGTCATTATCGGCGCTGGCGGGGCCGGTATGTCGGCTGCCGCGCAGGCGGCCCAGGACGGTGCCACGGTGCTCGTCATCGAAAAGGCGGCCGAGATAGGCGGCAATACGCTGGTCTCCGGCGGCGCCTTCCAGGCGGTCCAGCCCTCGATGGTGTGGGACCCGAACGACCCCGAGGCAACCACCGGCATCTACGAACCCACTCACACGGTCGTGCAGAAGGTCAAGAACGACTCAGGTCGCCTCGCGACGCTCAAGACCATACTGAACTGGAGCGAGAAGCCCTTCGATGGCACTATCAAGGACAAGGCCACGATCAAGGGCGTGGACGACTACAACCTGCCCGAACGCGGCGTGCACGCCGAGTACCTGCCGACCCTGCTTACGCTCAAGGACCAGATCAGGAAATACTTCGCCTACGCCGACAAGCATCTCGCCGCGGGCCAGAAGGAGACTGATCTTACCGTATTCAGCACTGTCGAACTTCACATCTTCCAGACCTACTATGGTGGGCTCCGCCTCAACCGCGAGAAGGACAAGTGGATCGTCGGCGACTTCAAGCTCGTCGACCAGATCTGCCGCCAGGCTTACGATATAAGGCCATGGCTCGAACAGCAGGGCGCCCAGATCGATAATCAGCAGACCACGCTGATCGGCTGCCTCTGGCAGCGCATCAACCCGATTCTCGGCGGCACCGTGGACGGGACCTTCTACAAGGATAAGTGGGGCGGTTACTTCAAAGTGATGGAGAACACCCTGCTTAAGGCCAATCCCAAGAACAAGATCATGTACCGTACCACCGCAAAGGCGCTCATGACAAAAGATGGCCGCGTGATCGGCGTCAAGGCCGTGCAGTTCGATGGAACTCCGGTCGAGATCACTGCGACCAAGGGCGTTATCTTGGCCACCGGCGGCTACGGCTCCAACATCAAGATGGTCATGGACACGAACGATTATTGGAGCCCCGAGTACCTGACCGCCGCCATCAAGACTACCAATCGTAATCTCTCGCAGGGCGAGGGCATCATTATGGGCCAGGCCGTCGGCGCCGCGACAGTCGGCTTGGGTTGGACTCAACTGATGCCCCTCGGCTGGGTGGACAACGGCAACCTCGCCGGCGGCACGGGCGAGAACGTCATCTACGTCAGCCCTGCCGGCACGCCCAACGCTGGCAAGCGCTACGTGAACGAGGCCGCCGAGCGCGACGTGCTTAGCGAGGCCGATTTCGAAAATGGAACCAAAGGCGGACAGTACCTCGAGATCTCGAACCCGAGTTCGGCCGCCAACGGGGGGGCTATTTCGATGGTCTCCGGCAGTCTCGCCGCCTTGAACGTTCCCGGCCGCATCCTCGTCGGCAGCCTCGACGAAGTCGCCGCCACCCTCAAGCTCGACCCCGCCGTGCTCCGCAAGACCATCACCGACTATGACGCGTACATCATCGGGGCGAGCGACAAGCCCGCTTTGCCCGCGAAGACGGGCTATCGCGGTACCATCGGCGACTGCCAGAAGGACGCCAAGGGCAACTACAAACCTGACACCTACAAGATCGACACGATCATGGTGCGGTTTATGGCCCCCTCCACCCACCACACAATGGGAGGCCTCGTAGTGGACACGAGCCGCCATGTCATCGACACGAAGGGCAAGATCATCCCCGGTCTCTATGCGGCCGGAGAGGTTTCCGGTGGCTTCTTCGCCGGCAACCGACTAGGCGGCAACGCCATCATGTCGATTATCGTCTCAGGCCGAATCGCCGCAAACGCGGCGTTCAAGAGCGAGTAAAAACTCCGCGCTTTCGAATCGGGGGGGGGGGTAAAGCCCCCTCCCCCTCCTACGACCGTACCGTACCCATGCTCCCCCGAGACGAAACGTATTTCCATTTTCGGTCGGATGAAAACGCCCATGACAGGCCCCCGTTAGCAGGTTCCCTGCCTACGTATGTCTACCGTAGGTCTACCACTTGGGGGATAAAAAACGTTAACAGAGGGATAAACAAAGCAAAGGCCCCGGATTACTCCAGGGCCTTTATTAGGCTTCATCGGCTTACGCCGATTCATGTACATCTAAGCTGCCTTACAGAAGCCTATAGCAGGGGCAGGACTCGAACCTGCGACCTCCGGGTTATGAGCCCGACGAGCTGCCAACTGCTCTACCCTGCGACGTGATAGGAAGAATCTACAGAAAACGAAGGGATATGTCAATAGATGTTAAAACAAGCTAATCCCTCCACTCACCTTGCTCCTAATCCCTAACATTGATGTAACCTCGCTCTTAAAGAAAGGTTACATAGGGCATAGCGAGTACGAAGAGGATGGTAAAAAGTAAAGCTGGAATAAAATCACCAGTTTTGAGTTTTTTGACATCGAGAAGGCCGAAACCGATCATGAGCACAAGGGCGCCGCCTATACCGGTCAGCTCGGCGAGCATGAGATTGGAGACGAAAGGCTTCACCCAGATCGACACAAGGGTAAGGGCCCCTTGGTAGACGAGGACCGAGAGGGAAGCGAAGATGACTCCCGGCCCCATAGCGCTCGCGAAGAGGATCGAGAGGGTTCCGTCGAGAATGCTCTTGGTAAAAAGGAGGGTATAGTCGCCCTCGGTGCCCGCTTTGAAGGAGCCGATGATAGCCATCGCACCGGAGCAGTAGAGAATCGATGCGTTGAGGAAGCCGAGGGCGAAGTTGCCGCTCTCGTCGTTTCGGGCGAACCGGTTCTTGAGTCTTTCTCCGAGAGAGAGGACCGCGTCCTCGATCTTGATCGTCGTGCCCACGAGGCCCCCTAAGATGAGGGCGAGGGCGAAAGCGAGGATATGCGTGGTCTTTAAGGCCATCTGCGCACCGATGACGAGAGTAGCAATGCCGGCGGCGGTGAAAATGGCGGATTCGTAGCGCTTGGGAAGGCCTTTCTTGAAAAGCAGGCCTATGAGGGAGCCCGCGACTATGGCGAGAGCATTGATTATAGTCGCGAGCATCTCGCGCGCTCCGATCAATAAAAGGTTGATGGCGCGTCGCGACTCATCGTCGCGCTTGACCGCGCCGATGAGAGTATAGCATAATCTGGTGTCGAGGAGCCAAGCGGGCATGGAAGACTTAGATCGTGTCGTTCTTTCGACCGCGCAGGCCGAATCGGGCAGCACATACGAGACGGATGCGCTGCTCCCGGAATCCGGACGCGTCTTTTGCGCTAACTGCATTCATTGTAAATTGGTCCCCGCTCCCGCCGAGGCCGAAGGCAGCTATCGCCTGCGCGTTCGCTGTGATGCCGGCAAATGGCGGAAGAGGCTCGGCGAGGAGAAGATATACAAGTACTTCACCGTCGCCCGGAGAAGTATCGAATCCTGCGACTCGTACGAGGACATGGGCGAGGCTACGGAGTTCATCAAGGACCTCCGCAAGATCCTGCCCACTACCGACGAGATTTATTCATCCTGACGGAAGGCCCCATGAAACTCAAGCTTATCGCCGCTGCCGCATTAGCAGCCAGTATTTTCGTAGCTTGCGCCGGAGCGCCCAAGACGATCCCCGACGATCTGACCGCGCGCGAGCTTGTGCAACGCGCCCAGGAGGCGAGCGATACCTACAACTACGAGGCCGCGGTCGCCTACTACAAAGCGCTGGGAGATCGCTTCTCGACCGATCCTCTATACAAGACGACCTCGGACTACGAGATCGCCTTCATCGCCTATAAGCAAGGGCATTATGCCCAAGCCAAGGAAAGCTTCGAGCTCCTGTTAGCCAAGTTCAACGGTCCCGATGGAGCGTCAATGCCGCAGCAGTACGCCATCCTGTCCAAGAAAGTTCTGCAGGCGATCGCGGACAAAATGAAAAAAAATCCCAACGGGACTATTGCAACGAACTGATTTACGCGCGAGGTAGATTTTGGCGTATGGCTCGTGGTCTTCCTCGCTTGCCGCTACCTTGTTAGAGCCGTTCCATCAGTGCCCCCTGCGAATAAAAGGCCGCCTGACTTTCCGTAGTAACGGAAAGTCAGGCGGCCTTTCTTAGCGGCGCTCTCTTCGAGAGATCACCACCACTTGAAGGCGGTGCCGCAACGGGTCAGGTACCAGACGAAGACGATTGAGACGATAACTCCCCAGGAATTGAACCAGATACTGAGGGCCTCGCCGTTCTGCTTGGCCGAGAAGCCGTTGAAAAGCGAAGCGGAGATCACGACCACGTAGCCGATGAGCGCGAGGATGCCATACTCCATGTTGGGAAGCGCGATAGCGTCGAGGCAGAAAACGAAGGTGAAGACGGATAACAGGACGAAGATGAAGAAAGTTATGAGGCCGTTCCTGGTTTCCATACGGTTACTCCTTAATTTACGAATTCGAAATTAGTTGTCGCACAGTATAGTCCGGCCTCGGAGAAATGTCCACATGGCCGTTTTTTTTCATCCACCGAGCTCCGAGGCGACCTCTTCCCACTCCCTATTGAGGCGCGAAGCCTCGAGTTCGAGCTCGTCGACCCCGGAGGCGAGTCGCTTCATCTTGGCCCCGTCCGAATAGTTGTCCGGCAGGCTCATCTCGCGCTCGGCGGCGGCCTTCTGGGCGCCTATGGACTCCAGACGGGCCAGGATCTCCTCCTCACGCTTCTGGAGCTTGCGCAGCCTGGCCTTGCGCGCCTTGTCCTCCTCGTAGCTCCCGGTCGCCGAGGCTTGCACGGAGGCTACGGATGCTTTGGGCGCCGGAACGGCCTCCGAGCCTTCAGCCAGGAGGGCGGACTCGGCCTGGATCGCGGCCTTTTTCTCGAGATAATAGCGGTAGTCCCCGACGTACCAGCGCGGGCATCCGCCGTCCTCGAGCTCGAGGACGCGGTCGGCCAGGTCTTCGATGAAGTCGCGGTCGTGCGAGACGAAGAGGACCGTTCCCTCGAAAGTCTTCAGCGCCTCGAGAAGGACATCCTTCGAGGTGAGGTCGAGGTGGTTAGTCGGCTCATCGAGAATGAGGAGATTGGCCGGGTGGAGGAGCATCTTGAGCAGCGCCAGGCGCGACCGCTCGCCGCCCGAGAGCACGCGCACGCTCTTCTCGACATCGTCGCCCCTGAAGAGGAAGGCACCGAGGAGATTGCGCATCTTGGGCAATAAATCGGTCGGGCAGAGAAGCTCAGCCTCCTCCTCGACGGTCCTGTCGCTCACCATCTTCTCCGCGGTATCCTGGGCGAAGTAGGAGCTCTCTACGCCGGAACCAAAGCGCACTTCCCCCTCGAACTCGCGGTCGACGCCGGCGATGATGCGCATGAGCGTGGACTTGCCCGCGCCGTTCGGGCCCACGAAGGCGACTTTCATGCCCCGTTCGATCTCGAGGTCGAGGCTATCGATGACGCGATGCGCGCCGTAGGACTTGCCCAGGCTCTCGATCTTGACCGTGGCCTTGCCGGAATGGGGGGCGGAGGGGAAGGCAAAGTGGATTTTCTTCATGCCCTCGGGAATTTCTATGGGGACAATCTTCTCGAGCTGCTTAACGCGGCTCTGCACGAGGGAAGCCTTGGTCGCCTGATAGCGGAAGCGGCGGATGAAATCCTCGAGGCGAGCTATCTCCTCCTGTTGGCGCTCCCAGGCCTCGAAGGTCGCTTCGAGCTCCTGGGCGCGGCGCGCCTCGTAGGCCGAGTAGGTGCCCGGATAGCGCGTGAGTTTGCCGTTCCACAGCTCGTAGACCTCGCGCACGGTGGAGTCAAGGAAGTAACGGTCGTGCGAGACGACGAGGACTCCGCCTGAGTAGGAGGAGAGGTAGCCCTCGAGCCAGGTTCGCGCCTCGATGTCGAGGTAATTGGTCGGCTCGTCAAGGAGCATAACGTCAGGATTCTCGAGGAGGACCTTGGCGAGCGCGACGCGCATCTGCCACCCGCCGGAGAACTCGGACGCCGGACGGTCGAGGTCGCTCTCGCGGAAGCCCAGGCCCATGAGCACTTCGCGCACGCGGTCGCGGCGGCGCCAATATCCCGAGAGCTCGACCGCATCTTGGATCTGCGCGTGCTCCTCCACCAGGCGCGCGGTGGCGTTGTCGTCGGAGGTGGAGGACTCGAGCAGGCGGCCTATCTCCTCCTGGCGCTTCAGCAGGTCGACCGCGAAGCCGTAGGCCTTCTCCGCCTCCTCGAAGACCGATCTGTCGCCGACCACGACGTCGGTCTGGGGCAGATAGGAGACGCGCGCGCCCTTGGTGATCGCGCGCTCGCCCGAGTCGGCCTTGATGAGGCCGGCGGCGATCTTCATTAAGGTAGATTTGCCCGTGCCGTTCGGCCCGGCGAGGGCGGCGCGAGAGCCCTCGGCGAGATAGATGCTCGCGCCTTTGAGGATGTCGCGGGCGCCGAAGGCGAGACTGACTTCGGTGAATTGAACGAAGGCCATGCTTACTCCGGGGAGCGGGACAGGATGAGATTCTCGGCCCGAACATCGACCGCGCTCACGAGGAGGTTCGAGGCGGCAGCGGGGGCGAGGACCAGGCCGGCGGGGGTCTGCCGATAGACGAGATCGACCCATGCCTGCCTGGGCGCGCTATCGTCGGCGGCGTCGGCTGCCGCGATCGGGGAAAAGCGCAGGGAGAAGGAGCCTTGCCAGCTCGACTCGAGGGATGGATCGAGGAAAAGCCTGAAGGCTATTTCGCCCGAGTCGCCAGCGCCTTCGGGAACGAAGCTCGCGCTCACCGAGCCGCGGGACTTCCAGATGAAACTGCCGTTCTTGTTTATGACGAGTTTCCCCGCGTCGGGGGCCGTCCACGTTGAGCCGAAAGAATCGACGAAGGCGGAGAGGAGCTTTTGGCGCCTCAAAGCCTCGAGGCGAATGGTATCGCGGGGCTCGGTGGAGAGGACGACGAAAACGGCGCTGCCCGAGACCCCGGCTCGACCCGGCTCGACTATTTGGGCGCCGGCGGGAGGGCTCTGGCTCGGCGCCGCGGAGGCGGCATCCCCGTTCTGGATATCGTCGGAAGCCGAAGCCGCGGCGCTCGATCCTGTCCACGAGCAGACAATACGCGTGTCGCTCTCGATCTTGACCGTGAGGGGGGAGCCCTCGAAGACATAAAGGCCATTCGATTCCGAGACACTCGAATACGAGAAGAGCTGCGAGGTCGCGGGAAGCTCGATCCTGACCTGCCTATGGATGGCGTCGATGAAGACCCCGTAGCGCAAGGAAAAATAATCGAGGTCGACTCGGTTGTCGTCGACCATCTCCTGGAAGTACTCAGGCCGCCAGGCGCGGGAGAAGATAAGGTCGACTCGGCCGGAGAGAGCTTCCTTGGCCGAGGCGAGGACGGGGGGCCCTTCCTTCGTCTCATCGTAGACGCGCAGCGAGTAGCTGAAAGCGAAGCCCTGGCTGCCGTCGTCGGTGAGAACGCGGTACCAGGAACCGGGCAGGACTTTGCCTCCCGTACTCTCTTCCTCGCCCTGGACTTTCTCGAGGACCTTGACCGATTGCCCTTCGCGGAGACGGTACACGCGCTTGCCGGCGTTGGTCGGCGTATCGCGCAGAGGAAGGCCGTCGCGGGTAGCGAACATATAAAGACTGACGTTCTCGCCCATCGCCTTGACGCGGGCGTTGGCCTTGCCGCGCGAAGGGTACAGCTCGACCTGCCATAGAGGAAGCTCGATCTTTTTGCCTTTTCCCTTGGCGCCCGGCACGCCGACGACATAGACTTTCTCGATGTTTGACTTGATATAGACGGGAACGACCGACCCCGCGGGAAGGGGACCCTCGGGAGCGGTCCACAGGACAACGCCCCAGCCGATCCTGGAGGAGCAGGAATCGAAGGACAAAGCGGCGGCGAAGAAGAGGAGGGCGAAGCCGAAAGCTACGGCGGCGCGGGCATGCCGACAAGTCATAAGGACCATACTCTACACTGCAGAGACCACCTTCCGCAAGGAACGGAGGCGACGCGAACTGGGCCCATACGCTATACTGTCCGCACGAGCGGATTAGATAAGGAGAGCAGCATGCCTAAGGACGAGCGGATTTTCGTTGGAGTCGATCTTGGCGGCACCAAGATACTGGCTGTGGCTTTCGACTCCGAGCTCAAGGTACTCGCGACCGAAAAGGCCAAGACCCCGCGCGAGGCCCATGCCGAAGCGGTCGTCGATGCCCTTACCCAGGCAGTCCAAAAGGTCATAGCCGAAGCTTCCGCCAAGGTTGGCGCCACGGCCGAGCTCGGCGGGGTCGGTGTCTCGGTTCCGGGCCCCCTAGACCGGGCCAAGGGCATCGTCCGCTACACCCCCAACATGGGATTCAAGGATTACAAACTCGGCGCCCAGCTCTCCGGGCTCTTCGGAGCGCCTGCCTTCCTCGAGAACGACGTCCAGGCCGGCGTCTACGGCGAGCTCCGCGCAGGGGCCCTGCGCGGCAAGCTGAACGCCGTCGGTATCTTCGTCGGCACTGGCGTGGGCGGCGGCATCGTCATAGACGGAAAGCTCTATCGCGGCGCCACCGGATCGGCCGGCGAGGTCGGCCACATGATCCTCCAAGAAGGCGGCGCCGCGTGCGGCTGCGGCAACTACGGCTGCCTCGAGGCACTCGCCTCGCGCACCGCCATGGCCAAGGACGCGATAGTCCAAGCGGCGACCGGCAAGGCGCCGACCCTCTACTCCCTCGCGGGCTCGGACCTTCGCAAGTGCCGCAGCTCCGTCCTCTTCGAAGCGATAGAGGGCGGGGACAAGGGCGTCAAGAAGGCGGTCGACCGAGCGGCGACCTGGCTCGGCGTCGGACTCGCGAACCTCGTGCACATCCTCAATCCCGAGGCCATCGTCGTGGGCGGCGGTGTCGTGACCCGCTTCGGCGACAAGTTTCTCGACCGCGCGATCGCCTCCATGGAAGACCACCTCATGCCCGGCCTCTCCGGCACGGCCAAAGTGCTCCTCTCCGAACTCGGCGACCTCGCCGTGCCGACGGGCGCCGCCTGCGTCGCGATAGAGGCCGCGGCGGGCAGGAGCTCGCGTTGAACGACACCGATATTCCTCTCCCGCCCAAGCCGCACGTGCTCGCGGTCATCGAGATAGGCTCCACGGGCATCCGCCTCGTCGTCGCCGAGATCGACGGGCAGGGAGGCTACAAGGTCCTCGACCGGGCCGGCAAGCAGAGCCGCATAGGTCGCGACGTCTTCACGACGGGCATGGTGAGCAGGGAGGCCGTGCGCGAATGCATGGCCGTCCTCGTCTCTTTCCGCGAGCTCATCAGGGGCTACGGCCTCTCGCCCAAGGACGCGCGCGTCATCGCGACGAGCGCCCTGCGCGAGGCCCAGAACCGCGATACCTTCGTCGACCGAGTCGCGCTCCAGACGGGCTTCAGGGTCGTCATAGTCGAGGACATCGAGGAGAACCACCTCATGTACCTCGGCGTGCAGCACGCCCTCCAGGACGAGCGCAAGCTGCTCTCGCGCTCGAACGCGCTCATCCTCGAGGTCGGCGGCGGCTCCACCGAGATCATGCTTCTCCGGCGCGGGCGCATGGCAGGCGCCCACTCCCTGCGCATCGGCACGGTGCGTATCGACGAGCAGGTGCGCGGTGCCGGCGTAACGCAGGCGTACCTGCGGCAATTTCTCGAGGACAACGTGCGCACCTCCTGCGACCATCTCGACGCGGAGCTGCCCTTAGAATCGGTGAAGACCTTCATCGTGATCGGCTCGGACGCCCGACTCGCCGCGTCGCGCCTGGCCGCCTCGCTGGCCGCGGCCGCACCGAGGCCACCCACGGCGCACTCCATCCCGAGTTCCGACGAATACTCGATAATAGAGCGCGCCGACTTCATCGCCTTCGCCGACGAGGCCGCGGGGCTCTCGCCCGAGGACTGTGTCGCCAAATTGCGCGTGCCCTGGTCGGACGCCGAGGGCATCGGCTATTCACTGACGATCGAGCGGCTTTTCCTCGAGCGGACGGGAGCCGAGTGCGTCGTAGTGCCTAACGTCTCGATCCGCGAGGGACTCCTCCTCTCGGCGTCCCTCGGCCCTGACGAGGGCATCGAGGCCGAGATGCGCGGCCAAGTCGTCGCGAGCGCGGCCTCGCTCGGCCGCAAATTCCACTACGACGAGGCCCACGCCCGGCACGTGGCCGATCTCAGCCTTGCGATCTACGACGCCCTCGTACGCGAACACGGTCTGGGCGGCCGCGAGCGCCTCCTCATGGAAGTGGCCGGGCTCCTCCACGACATAGGCACTTTCATCAAGACCTCGGGCCACCACAAGCACGGGGAGTACATCGTCGCCAATTCCGAGATCTTCGGCCTGTCGCGCGCCGACCTCACCATCGTCGCCAACGTCGTGCGCTATCACCGCAAATCGCCGCCGGCGAGCACCCATGTGAACTTCATCGCCCTGCCGCGCGAGGACAGGGTCGCCGTGATGAAGCTCGCCGCCATCCTGCGCGTGGCGGACGCCCTCGACCGGGGGCATGACCAGCGCGTGCGCGAGCCGAGCTTCGAGCGACGCGAGGAGCGCTTCATCATCCGCGCAGCCGGGGTCGTCGATCTCTCCCTCGAGCGCCTATCCCTCGCTGAGAAGGGCGATATGTTCGAGGACGTCTTCGGGCTCGAACCCGTTTTGGCGTGATCCCTGAGTGAGAATCGAAAGGAACGGACGGTATGGCTAGAGAGAATTACTATTTCAACCGCGAGCTCTCCTGGCTCGAGTTCAACGCGCGGGTCCTCGAGGAAGCGCTCGACAAGTCCAATCCCCTGCTCGAACGGATAAAATTCCTCGCCATTGTCTCCTCCAACTTCGACGAGTTCTTCATGGTTCGCGTCGCCTCGCTCAAGGCACAAGTCCGCTCGGGAGACCAGAGCCCCGACGCGTCGGGCATGCGCGCGGCCGAACAGCTGACCGCCATCTCCCGCCGCGCGCGAGAGATCATCGGCAAGCAGTACGAATGTCTGTCCGAGCTCCTGCCCGCCCTCTCCCGCGAGGGACTCACCATCGCGCGCCCCTCCTCCTGGTCGGCCGCCGAAAGGCGCTGGCTCGAGGACTTCTTCAGCGAGCGCATATTCCCCCTCCTCACGCCCCTGCGCTTCGGAGGCCCCGAAGAGGACGGCGGATCGGGCATACCTTCGACGGGAAGCAACAGGCTGCACGCCGCCTTCCTCATCTCCCGCGACCCGCAGTTGGCACAGGGCGAGAGCGAGCCGGAAGCGCGCACGATCAACGTGCCGATATGGGACGAGAGCGGCGGCTCGGGCCTCGCCGTCGTGCAAGTGCCGACTAACGTCGACCGCATCGTCCGCCTCCCCGCCGAGGGGACGACGGCGAGGGTCTCTCTCCTCGAGGACGTCGTCGCCGCTTTCGGCCCCAAGCTATTCCCCGGCTGGACCGTGCGCGAGAGCCTGCTTTTCAAGGTCACGCGCGACGCCGACTTCGCGGTCGACGAGGACAGGGCCGACGATTTCATAGCGGCCATGGAGGAGGTCGTAGTAGACCGGCAGAACTCCTTCCCGGTCCGGCTCGTCGTCTCCGGGGATTCGGACGGCATAGCCGAGAGCCTGCGCTCCGCCCTAGGACTCGAGCTCGACGACGTTTATGCGCTCTCGGGCCCGATCGACCTGCGCGGGCTCATGGACCTCGCCCAGTCCGACTTCCTTCCGCCCGAGCGCGCTTCCCGCTTGCTCGACCAGGGCTGGCCTCCCGTGCAAAGCCTCGAGCCTCGGGAAGGCTCTACGATCTGGGACGAGATCGCGGCGGGCGACAAGCTCCTCCACGTGCCCTACGAGTCCTTCGATCCCGTCGTGCGCTTCCTCGAGGAGGCTGCCGACGATCCCTCGGTGCTCGCGGTCAAGATGACCCTCTACCGCACCTCGGGCAACTCGCCCATCGTGCGCGCACTCACGAGGGCAGCACGCAACGGCAAGCAGGTCGCCGTCCTCGTCGAGCTCAAGGCGCGCTTCGACGAGGAGCGCAACATCGCCTGGGCCGCGCGCCTAGAGCAAGCCGGGGCTATCGTCGCCTACGGCATCGCTAGGCTCAAGGTGCACTCGAAGGCGGCCCTCGTCGTTCGACGCGAAGAGGACGGCTCCGTTAGGCGATACCTCCACCTATCGACAGGCAACTACAACGACCGCACGGCCCGGCTCTACGCCGACCTCTCCATCTTCACCGCGGACGAGGACCTCTGCCGCGAGGCCTCGATCTTCTTCAACATGATCACGGGCTACTCCGCGGTGCAGGAGCTGCGCAGCCTCGCCGTTGCGCCCTTCGACCTGAAGTCTCGCATCATCGCGATGATCGATCGCGAGGCTCAGCGCTCCACGACCGAGTCGCCCGGCCATATCGTGGCCAAGCTCAACGCCCTCGCCGACATCGACGTGATCAACGCCCTGTACAAGGCGAGCCGCGCCGGCGTCAAGATCGAGCTCAACATCCGCGGCATATGCACTCTCGTCCCAGGCGTAAAAGGTCTGTCCGAGAACATCAGCGTCGTGAGCGTGGTCGGCCGCTACCTCGAGCACGCGCGCATCATCTACTTCGAGAACGGGGGCACGGACGAGATATACCTCTCAAGCGCGGACTGGCTGCCGCGCAACCTCGAGAAGCGCATCGAACTCATGTTCCCCGTGCGCGACGAGACGGCCCGCAGGCGCATCCGCGACATACTCACCGCCTACTTCCAGGACAACGTCAAGGCGCACGCCCTCGGCTCGAACGGGAGGTGGAAGAAGCGGAAGCCAGCGGAGGGCGAGGAGCCCTACTCGGCCCAGGCGGCTTTCTACGAGACCGTCAAGCGCCGCAAGGAAGTCGACGAGGCTCCAGCGGAGGAGCTGGAAGTTCGGCGTCGTCCAACCTAAAGGAGAAAAAACAATGAAGAACGCCTGCGTGCTCTTGGCCGACGGATTCGAAGAGGTCGAGGCGATCACGCCGATAGACTACCTTCGCAGGGCCAAAATAGACGTCAAGATAATCGGAGTCACCGGCAGGACCGTATCCGGATCGCACGGTATCAAGGTCGAGGCCGACGCAGGGCCCGAGGCGCTCGGCAAGGACTACGACTGCATCATCGTGCCCGGCGGCGGCAGAGGGGCGGACAACCTCGCGGCCAGCCCGGCCGCCGTCTTCTTGATAAAGCGGCACTTCGGTGCAGGTAAGCTCATCGCCGCGATCTGCGCCGCGCCCGCCGTAGTGCTCCACCTCGCTTGCGGCATACTCGCGGGCAAGAAGTTCACCTGTTATCCAGGGCTTGAGACGAAGGTGAGCGGCGCCCACTTCTCCGAGGAGCGCGTCGTCGTCGACGGCAATCTCATCACCTCGCGCGGCGCGGGCACTTCTGGCGAGTTCGCCCAGACAATAGTCGCCCTCCTCGTCGGGCAAGATGAGGCGGACGAGCTCGCGCAGAAAGTCCTCCTGCGCTGACGAGGGCGTGCTACCAGCGGAGCACGACCCCGCCATAGGTTAGCCCCGCGCCGAATCCGACAAGCATGAGCAGATCGCCGCGGCTCAAGAGCCCCCGAGCGTCCATCTCCCCGAGGGCCAGGGGGATGCTCGCGGAAGAGGTGTTCGCGTACTCCTCGATATTCATATAGAAGAGACGCTCGTCTACGCCGAGGCGCTTCGCCACGGCTTGGATGATCCTGGCGTTCGCTTGGTGAGGGATGATCCACTTGAACTCTTCGAGCTTGCGGCCACAGGCCTTAAGGAGGCTTTCGATCACCTCGGGGACGGTCTTGACCGCGAAGTTGTAAATCTTTCGCCCATTCATCGCCAGGAGGGGGACGATGGGCACCGCGGGGTGGAAGGTCCTCGTCCTCTCGGACTGGAGGAGGCATAGGTCCTCGGCTCCCGATCCGTCGGCCCCGATCATGCTGGCCACGAGGCCGCTATTGTCGTCCCCGCCCCTGCTAAGGACAGCCGCCCCGGCCCCGTCGCCAAGGAGAACGCAGGTCGAGCGGTCCTCCCAGTTCGTGATCCTCGAAAGGGTCTCCGCACCGATGACGAGGGCGTAGCCCTTGCCGTCGGCCTCCAGCATGCTGGACGCAGTCTTGAGGGCGTAGATGAAGCCGGTGCAGCCCGCCGACAGATCGAAGGCGGGACAGCCGCGCGCGCCGAGCTTTTCCTGAACGATGCAGGCAGTGGAGGGGAAGCCGAAGTAGTCCGGCGTTGCGGTCGCAACGATGATGAGGCCTATGTCCTCGACGCTTAAGCCCGCCTTCTCGAGGGCGCGGCGGGCCGCCCGGACGGCCAGGTCGCTCGTCAGCGCGCCATCCGCGGCGAGGTGCCTCGAGCCGATGCCGGTATGGGAACGGATCCACTCATCGCTTGTATCGATCAGCGTGGAGAGCTCCTCATTAGAGACGCGGCGCTCGGGAATCTCGACTCCGATGGATCGTATGAATACGGACATTATTCCTCGCTTCCTATCGCGAAGACATAGACCGCCGCCATCGTGGATCGGTTGCAAGTCCCTTGGTTTATTCTTGCTCAGTATCCGAAGAATCGCTCCCCTGGCCGGCCGTCGCGCCTTCGGGCTTCTTCTCTTCGAGCCTCTCCGCGCAGGGTATGCGCAAGGCCTCGATCGAAATGGCGCGGCCGTCCTCTCCCACCTCGATCACGCAGCCCTGAAGCTCGAGACAGGCGGTGCCGTCCTTGGCCCAGGCCGAGATGCCCGACAGATACTCGCCGATGCGCGTCGCAGGATCGAGCCCGCCGACCGACTGAAGGCTCCCCGTCCTGCCCGCGTCCGTGATGTAGGCGGTCCCGTTCGTGATCCGCGCGTCGGCGGTCTGCGCCTTCGTATGCGAACCGATGATCGCCGACACGTGGCCCGCGGCGTGATAGGACATCGAGACCTTCTCGGCCGTCGTGGCCGCGTGGAAGTCGAGGATCACGATCGGCGTCTCCTCGCGAAGCTTACGGGATAGGTCGGTGATAGCTTGATAGGGATTGGCCAGATGCACGCGCGAGAAGCCAGCCTGGCCCAGGAGCTGGACGACGGCGATCTTGGCTCCGCCGGCGGCGGGGCAAGAAAAAACCTTGTAGCCGCGGCCCGGATTGCCGTAGGGATAGTTCGCGGGCCTGAGCAGATACGGCGCCTTCGGCATCTGCTCGACGATATCGCGCTTGTAGTAGGCGCACTCGCCCGTCGTGATCGCTTCGAGCCCGAGCTTGCGCAGGTAGACCGCGTGCTGTCGACCGAGGCCCGCTCCGCCCGTGGCCGAATCGGCGTTGCCGATCACGAAATCGATCTTCCGCTCGCGGACCACCGAGGGCAGGAGCTTCTTGACCGTGAAGACCCCGGCCTTGCCGACGATCTCGGCGACATAGAGAATGCGTATACTCACGCGTCCACTCTAGTCGGCCGGGATGCGTGGGTCAATGGATGAGAGGCGCGGCCTTCACTGGTTCTCGTACTTCTCCACTTCGTCATGGACGAACTCGATGGCTACGCCGGCCGAGAGGAACATCTCCTCGCTCTCCGCCCCAGCGTGATAGCGGCGCTCGGCCACGACGCGTCGAATGCCGCAGTTGATGATCATCATCGCGCAAGTACGGCAGGGCGTCATGCGGCAATACAAAGTCGCCCCGTCGATGGCGACACCTCGCTTCGCGGCCTGGCAAATCGCGTTCTGCTCGGCATGGACAGTGCGCACGCAATGCTGCGTGATGGAGCCGTCCTCGTGGAGCATCTTGCGCATCTGGTGGCCCACTTCGTCGCAGTGAGGCAGGCCGGCGGGCGCGCCGACATAGCCTGTGGCGAGGATTTGATGGTCGCGCGCGATCACGCATCCGGACCGGCCTCGATCGCAGGTAGCCCGCTTGGCTATCGCATTGCAAACTTCCATGAAGTACTCGTCCCAGCTCGGCCTCGCATAGGCTGCATCTGACATGGCGGAGCCCTCCCCTATCGCTTGATAATCCGTCCCCCATCCCCACGAGTCAAGTGTTGAAATGCGGATGAAGGCCTAGCACACTTTGCCCGATTGAGGCTACGCTCGATCGTCTATCATTTCTCCGGAGGAATCATGCGAAGCATACGCATCAAGAGCGTGGCCGCCGCCTGCATGTTCGCGGCGCTCGTCGTCTCGTGCAAAGGCAACGACCTTCCCGCGGGACTCTTCGCCCGCCTAGTCACGGCCAAGGGCGATATCGTCATCCAGCTCGAATACGAAAAGGCCCCGCTTACCGTCTGCAATTTCGTCGGCCTCGCCGAGGGCAAGCTCGACGCGACTAAGGGCAAGAAATTCTACGACGGCCTGACCTTCCATCGAGTGGTCGCCGATTTCGTCATCCAGACGGGCGACCCCAAGGGCGACGGCACAGGCGGCCCGGGCTACGAGTTTCCGAACGAGATCTCGGCCGACCTCAAGTACGACGCCGAGGGCGTAGTCGGCATGGCCAACGCGGGAGCGAACACCAATGGCTCGCAGTTCTTCATCACGATGAAGGCGGTGCCCGAGCTCGACGGCGGCTACTCGATCTTCGGCAAAGTCGTGAAGGGCATGGACGTAGTCAAGAAGATCGTTCAGGGCGACAAGCTCACGAAGGTCGAGATCATCCGCAACGGTGCCGCGGCCAATTCGTTCAAGACCGACCAGGCGGCCTGGAACGGACGCGAGGCTCCCCTCTCCGACGCCATCAAGAAAGCGACCGACGATAAGCGCGCCGCCGATATCGCCGCGATCAAGCAAAAGTGGCCCGATCTCGTCGCCGACGCCGACGGTATCTTCCAGAAGACGCTCAAATCGGGCTCCGGCGCCATGCCTGCGAAAGGCCAGACCGTGTCCGTGAACTATAAAGGCATGCTCGTCAACGGCCAGGTTTTCGATGCTTCCGAGCTGCACGGCGGGCCCATCGACTTCCAGGTCGGCGTCGGCAGGATCATCCCGGGCTGGGACAAGGTCGTCATGACGATGAAAAAAGGCGAGAAGCGGATGATCGTCATCCCGCCAGAGCTGGCCTACGGTTCGCGCGGCACGCCCGGTGGTCCGATCGCGCCGAACAGCTTCCTGGCCTTCGAGGTCGAGCTCGTGGCGCTGAAATAAACTCGTCGTCTCATGCAGTTCATGTGACCGGCCGCCGCTAAGGGGTTGGCGCATGAAAAAGGGGTACGCCCGACTTTCTTCGGAAGGCGTACCCCTTTTTCTTGCGCCAACCCCCAATAAGCGGCCAAACCATATACTGACAATATCCCCTACAGCAACAAGAAGGGGCGGCTGTAGTCGGGAAATTGCCGAGGTCAGGGCTCGGACTTCTCCGTCTCCTCTTCCGGCTTAACCTGCCACTTGCCCTCGACGTGCGCGAAGCGGCTGGCGGGCATGTCGAGGAGCCTGCCGTCCTCACCGGCCATCTTCACCGAACCCGAAAGTGCGTTCACCTCGATGACCCTGAACGGCACGCCGTCGTATTGGAAGCGCGCACCCTCGTTCGGCAGTTCGCGGCGGGCATCGCGGTAGAAGCCGTACTCGTAGGCGAGGCAGCAGAGCAGCCTCCCGCAGGGGCCGGATATCTTCATCGAGTTGAGGGAGAGGTTCTGGTCCTTGGCCATCTTGATGGACACGGGCACGAGCTTGTCGGTGACGCCGTGACAGCAGAGGACGCGGCCGCAGACTCCGCAGCCACCGGTGACGCGAGCCTCGTCGCGCACGCCGATCTGCCTGAGCTCGATGCGTATCTTGAACACCGAGACGAGATCCTTCACGAGCTCGCGGAAGTCGACGCGCGACTCGGCGCTGAAGTAGAAGAGCACCTTCGGCTCCTCGAGGAGGTAATGCGCGGACACGAGCTTCATAGGCAAGTTGCGCGCCGCGATCTTCTGCTTGCAGGTTTCGAATGCCCTCTTCTCGCGCTCGCGATTGGCCTCGACCTTGTGCAGATCCTCCGCCGTGGCGATGCGTTCTATGGGCACGATCTCGTCCTTGCCGATCGGCCCAGGCTCCACGACAACGCCTTGAAGCTCGCAGACGTCGCGGCCGTAGCGCGTGGGAACGACGACCATAGTGCGTTCCGCGACACCCGACGGCAGGTCGCTGCCCGTCGCCGAGGCGTCGCCTATGGTGTCGACAATGGCGTCGCCTATTGCGCCGCTCGCTGCTTCGGCCGCGTCGCCCGCGACCAGGCTCTCGACGGCCGCCGCCTCGGCGGGGACGCCTAATTCCGCGCTTGGGGCGGGCGGCGAACTCTCAGCCTGGCTCTCCGCGGTAGTGGCCACGCCGGGAGGGAAGTACGCGTAGAAGGTCTCGTTCGAATGCGGCGCCTTGATCCGATACAGGGGCCGAGGGAGCTCGCGCGGATCGGCGAAGCGGCCGCGCGGTCGCTCCCTCTCCGCCTCGCGCCCGACCTCCCGATCCGAGTCCTCGAGACGCCCGAGATCCTCCTCGGATTGATTGTTATGATCATCGCGATAGTCGCCCATAAATACTCCTCAACTAAAGAGATCGACGAGCATGCCGTTTATCTCGTCGACCCGACGCAGTATCTCGAGATTGTCCCTCTGGTTGCGAAGGATCTCCGCCGCAAGCTTCTCGAGGGACTCGTCGATCACGGAGACGCGGAAGTAGACATTCCGTTTGAGGATGTTACGCCCCGACGTCTTCTGCTCGACCGAGAAGGAGCGCTCGACCACGTGATGGACGAAGTCGCGCACCGCCTTCTTGTAGGCCTGGACGAGATCGACGCTCGGGTTCTCCTTGAGCTTATCCCCGGCCTCGTGCACCCCGTCGAGCAGGGTCTCGAGATCGGATTGGGAGAAATCCGCCGAGAGGAGCGAGCCCGAGGCCCCGCTCCCTTTCGACTCGTCCACCGCCTTGCCGAGGACGGACCGGAAGAGCCCCTTGCCCTTGCCGGTCTTTTTCTCATCCTCCTTGCGCCTCGGCACGAAGGAGGGTCCGAACGGATTGATCCCTTCCGGGAAATCGACCGAGGCCATGCCGGCCCCTAGCTCCCGCCCGCTTCGTCGCCCTCGCGAGAAGCGGCGACGGCCTGGAAAGCCTCGGCGGACAGCGCGGGCGAGATGGTGACGGGATCGAGCTTGGGAGCGAAGCCCTTCGCCCGGAAAGCTCCAAGGAAACGATCGCCATCGCCGTGGCCGCGAATGAAAGCGGCGAGGTCCACGTCCGCGCTCTCCGGCTTTCCCGTCACCGCGACATCGCCGTTGACGACCGTGCCCTCCTCAGCCTCGAAGCGGGGCGCGAAGACGTTCCCGATAACGATGCCACCGGAGAGGATGCGAAGCCGCTCCGATACATAGACGTCGCCCTTGACGACCCCGCCGATGATAGCCGACTTCGCGCGTATTGGCGCCTCGACCCTGCCCGCCGCGCCGATGACAATCTTGCCCGTTACGCGAACCGTGCCACGCACGTCGCCGTCAATGCGAAGGAGGCCGTCGACATCTATATCGCCGTCGACCGCCGAGCCTGAGCCTATTATTGAATTAACGAGAGAGTCCCTCGGATCTGCCATGCTGTACGTCGCTCCGGATGCTTATGTCTATTCGGCCGCCGCGACGGCGGCCCTGAGATTCAAAAACTTGACCGGATCTATGACCCCCGTCCCGACATGCACTTCGTAATGGAGGTAAGGGCCGCTAGTGAGGCCCGTGTTTCCCAAGAGGGCGATGATTTGCCCCTGCTGCACCTTCTGGCCTTTCTCCACCCGGAAAGCCATGAGATGCCCGTAGCGCGTGAAAAAACCGTGATTATGCTGAATGACGATATAGTTCCCCATGCTTTCGTCGAAACCGATGACGGAGACAGTGCCGTCCGCGGTGGCGAGCACGGGATCGCCCGAGCGATAGGTCGAGATATCGACGCCCTTATTTATATACCACTGGCCGTTGAATGGATTCTCGTTCTGGCCGTAGTACATGGAGATATGACTGGCGCCCCGAACCGGCCAGATGTTCGGTACCTCGGAAAGGACACTGCTCTGGCTTTTGAGGAGGGAGCCGAGGGAATTGAGCGGATCGACCGACTGCTCAAGATTGTCTGTGACCTTCTGAAGCTCTTCCAGCTCGCGGGCCGCATCGCCGGTCGCGCCTACGGAAGCGCCTGAAGCGGCGGCAGGAGCGGAGTTCGCGGCCCCTCCGTCGGTTGCCCCGGGCGAAGCGGCGGCGGCCTTGGAGCCGGTGTCGTCGAGGCTGCCAGAGAGGGCGCTCTCGAAGCGCCTGCTCGCGACGAGGAGCCCCTTCGTCTGATCTCGTATCGCCTCGAGATTGGCCTGAGTAGAGGCCAGGTCGCTCGAGCGGGACTGAAGCTTGTTCGCGGTATCCGAGAAGCGCGCCGCCGAAAAGACGAAGGCGAGGAAGACCAAGCCTATGCAGGCGAGTATGGCGCCGACGCCGAAGAAGCTCAGCTGTATATTGATGACTTTCTTCTCGGTATGGGGAATGAGCATGATCGTGAGCTTCTGACGCCCCGCGGCCTTGATGCGCGAGCGAAACGCCTTAAAGGATGCGAAAGAGGACGCGATACCGGCGCAAACGCGGGCAAAGAGGGCGCTTTCCTTTTTTCTGCTTTCTTTTAGGGTAGACACCGTGGTCTCTCCTTGTGCCCGCCAGGGAAACGGAAGACACCGCCTTCGATGGTACTTTATCACTAGGCAGAGCGACGTGTCAAAGGTTAATGCCTGGCGCCACGGACTAGTCGATGCGGAACTATGCAACTCAACGTTAGGGCGTGATATACTTGCCTAGATGAACAAAGCCCAAGGCGAAAAAGCAAGGAATCGCGCGGCGGCGCCGCAGCCCGAGCTGCCGCTCTCGCTGACCAACCGCGGGGACCTGGATCTGACATTCATAGGCTCCGGCGGAGCTTTCTCCAAGAAGTTCTTCCAGAACAACCTCCTCGTCGTCAAGGGCGACAGCCATCTTCTCATCGACTGCGGCTCGAGGGCGCCAGAGTCCCTCTCCCTCCTCGGGCTCTCCGTCACGCAGGTGCGGAACTACCTCATCACGCACACCCATGCCGACCACATTGGCGGCCTGGAGGAAGTGATGCTCGTAGGACGCTTCGGCCTCCACCGCAAACAGACGATGGTCATCACCGACAAGCTGCGTAAAATCCTGTGGTCCATGAGCCTCCGCGGCGGCGCCTCGTTCAACGAAGAGCACGAAGGCAAGTATCTCGAGTTCGACGATTTTTGGGACCAGATAAAGCCAAAGGCCCTTCACGGCGCGATACGCGAAATGAGCGAGGCGAAAGTCGGCGATATCGAAGTCAGGCTCTTCCGCACCAAGCACATCCCCGACAGCGCCCCCGACTGGGAGTCTTCCTTCCCTAGCTACGGCGTCATACTGGACCGCCGAGTCCTCTTCACGAGCGACACCCGCTACGATCCCGAGCTTATCACGCTTCTGGATGCCGAATACTCCTTCGAAGCGATCTTCCACGATTGCCAGCTCTTTACGGGCGGCGTCCACGCTTCACTCGACGAGCTCTCGGGCCTGCCCGACTCCATCCGAGCGAAGACGCGGCTCATGCATTACGGAGACACGATCGAAGACTACCGCGCCCGCATCGCCGAACTCGGCTTCGCCGGCATAGCCGAGCAGTGGAAAACTTACAGCTTCAAATAAGAAACGGCCTTGCCTCGGCGCCTCCTCATAAGTATTTTATCTTTTACACTGAAATCCTACGTATGCGGAGATGCTTTCCATGACTCAACACCACTTCAAAACTGAAGTTTCCCGACTTCTCGACCTCATCATCCACTCGCTCTACTCGCACAAGGAGATATTCCTCCGCGAGCTCGTATCCAACGCCTCGGACGCCATCGACAAGCTGAAGTACCTCACGGTCTCGGACGAGGCGTACAAGGCTATCTCCTTCGATCCTTCGATCAAGGTGATTATCGACAAGGACGCCAAGACCCTCGTCATCGACGATAACGGCATAGGAATGGACGATAAGGAGCTCGAGGAGAACCTCGGCACTATCGCCCGCTCGGGCACACGCCGATTCCTGGAGAAACTGCCCGACGACGCGAAGAAGGACTCGAACCTCATCGGCCAGTTCGGCGTAGGCTTCTACTCGGCCTACATGGTCGCCGACAAGGTCGAAGTCACGAGCCGCAAGGCCGGCACCGATGCGGCCTTCAAGTGGACGAGCGACGGCAAGGGGGAGTACTCGATAGAGAGCGCTTCACGAACGGGTCAGGGCACCGAGGTCCGCGTCTTCCTCAACGGCGAAGGGGATGAGTATCTCGGCCGCTGGTCGGTCGAAAACGTGCTCAAGAAGTATTCTAACCATATCGCCTACCCCATCACCCTCGTCTCGGATGAGCCCAAATACAACGACAAGGGCGAGAAACAGGACAGCGAGCGCAAGGAGGAGGTCGTCAACACGGCCCAGGCGCTCTGGCGCAGGCCCAAGTCCGAGCTCAAGGACGAGGATTATATCCAGTTCTACAAGTCCTTCTCGGGCTCCTTGGGCGGCTTCGGCGCAGGCGGCGACGAAGAGTCGCTGCACTGGATACATACCAAGGCCGAGGGCACGATCGAGTACACGACCCTCTTCTACATTCCCTCGAAGGCCCCCTTCGACCTCTACCACGCCGACTACAAGCCCGGCGTGAAGCTCTACGTGCGCCGCGTCTTCATCACCGACGACGAGAAGGAGCTCTTGCCCGTCTACCTGCGCTTCGTGCGCGGCGTCATAGACTCCGAGGACCTGCCGCTCAACGTAAGCCGCGAGATTCTCCAGCAGAACCGCGTGATGATGAACATACGCCAGGCGAGCGTGAAGAAGGTCTTGGGCGAGCTCGCGGACATGGCCAAGGCGAATGCCGACAAGTACGGGAAGTTCATAAACGAGTTCAACCGCCCCCTCAAGGAGGGCCTGTACTCCGACTACGCCAACCGGGAGGCCCTGCTCGGGCTCGTCCGCTGGAAGAGCACGGTCGCCGACGGCTGGACTTCGCTTTCCGACTACAAGTCGCGCATGAAGGAAGGCCAGAAGGCCATCTACTATATCGCCGGCGGCGACGAGGAGAGGCTGCGCAAGTCGCCGCTCCTCGAGATGTACCGCAAAGAGGGCATCGAAGTGCTCGTCTGCGCGGAAGAGATCGACGAGATCGTCCTCTCCGGGATAGGCCCCTTCGAGGGAGTCGAGCTCAAAAGCGTCAACCGCGCTGGCAGCGAGTCCGAGTTCGGAGGAGAGAAGAAGGACGAGGAAAAGGGCGAGGCCTCGGGCGAAGCGGCCCAGGCCGTCGAGAAAGCGAAAAAAGCCTTGGGCGACTCCGTCAAGGACGTGCGCGTATCCAAGCGCCTCTCGGAGAGCCCTGCCTGCGTGGTAGTCGACTCCGACGATCCGAGCCTCCAGCTGCGCGAGCTCATGAAGCAGTTCGGAGGAAGCGACATGCCCGAGGTGAAGCCCATACTCGAGCTCAACGGCGATCATCCCCTGGTGAAGCGCCTCGCCGCGGCGGGCGAAGCCGAGGCCGAGGACCTCGCGAAAGTGCTCCTCGCCCAGTCTCTCCTCGTCGAAGGCGCCAAACTAGCCGATCCCGCGGACTTCGCTACCCGACTCACCCGGTTACTAAAGTGAGTCGGTGCGGCTCACGAGGCTCTGTCTTGCCCGAAGCGCAGGGACACAGTAGTCTTTTTGAGCATGGAGAGCATGCTTCAAAACTCGTCAGCCGATCTTTTCTGGGATGTCGACCGCGTACTCGAGAGGGGGCGCAACAATAAGTTATGCGGAAGGGAATTTCTACTTGCCGCAGCGGAATTCTCAACTTATAAATTTGAAATTTATAAGTTGAGAATTCCGCATTTATAAGTTACAAATTCGGAATTTACTAGTTGAAAATTCCCCATTTGCAGACTGAAAATCCCTTACTCATGCTGTGTCACTCCTTACAATGAGCCACGCCACGGCTAGAGCTTTGCGACCTCTTCGCCTACGAGCATGCCGTGAGTCATGGCCATGCCGATCGAGTTGCCCGCTACAGGAGGTGGCGTAGGCGTTGGCGTAGCGGCGGCCCAGGCAATTGCCGACCGCGTACAAGCCCTTGATGCCCTCGCCCTTTTTGTCGAGGACATTGAAGTCGTTGTCGGTGACGAGGCCCGAGAGAGTGACCAGGCCGACGGAAACGCGCAGATTGTCGCTCTTGCAGCCGTAGAAGGGCGCGTTGGCGATGGGGATCAGCACGTCCTTCGCTTTGCCGAAGTCAGAGTCGACGCCTTTCGCGCAGAGCTCGTTGTAGTGCGCGATGCTCGCGAGAAATGCCTTCTTGGTCTCGCCGGAGTAGCCGAGGATGTCGGCGAGCTCTTCGAGGGTGTTCTCCGTAAACCTTCGAGCCCATGCGCTCGGTGATGGCCATGCTGCGCACATCGTAGCCGTTTTTGCCCGCGGCGAGGACGTGGCGCATGTCCTCGGAGGCCTGCGCGATGAAGGCGTTGCACATATCGGCATTGCCGGAGAAGTCGCCCGTAGCGAGGACAACCGCTTTCTTGCCGACGAACTTAGTGTAGCCCGCTGCGTTCTTGGCGATGCAGCCAGAGACCTTAGCCCCGGTCTTGGCGAGCACGACGGCCTCCTGGCCGAAGTACCATGTGGCGCCGTGCTTCTCGGCATCAGGCTTGATGATGGTCTTGTTGATGCCGGGCAGCTGGGAATTCGCCGCGACGCCCATGATGGGCTTCTCGAAGATATCCCCGCGGAACTGAGCGCAGCCAGCCCAAGTCTTGTAGCCCGAGCGCTCGATAGGGTACGGACGCTTGCCATAGGCCTGATGGACGTTCATGTCCTTGAGGTAGCGGGAGCCTTTCGGGATCATATTATAGTAGGTATCGAACATCCTGCCGGAGTTGTGCACGTACTTCTGGATGAGAACGGGGTTTATGCGATTGCTGCAGCACTTCGTGAACTCGGCGACGATCTCGCCCTCGTCATAGGGGCCGAAGCCCTGCTTTATCAGGAACTGGGAATTGAAATGGCCCACCTGCTCCGCGAAAAACGAGTACTTGTCCTCGGTCTGCGACTCGATGACAGTGGCTCCGCTCACCGCGTCGGCTTTCTTGTCTTCGGCGCTCGCTTGAATGGGCAAAGCAATCGATACGGCAGCCATCGCGCTTACCGCTGCCGCGCCTTTGAGAAAGGTGCGGCGATCGATACCCCTGTCATTTTCCTCTGTGCGTTTTCCCTTTCCCTGCTTCATGGTGATACTGCTCCTTCGCTGTTGGTTCTTGGAGGCCTATATGATCCAAAGTCGAATTGTTGTCTTGGAAGCGGTCGCGCAATGCCGGGAATAAAACGGGACAAGCCTAGCTCTCGCCTTTATCACTGTCAAATGAGGCGTTTGCAAAAGTCTGCGCTTCCGATGAACTGAAGTTGGGGAACATCTTCACCGACGGCTCTGGTCGAGCCATTTCAATCGTTAACGCGGCAAAAATGGCAACAAAGAAGCCCTTTGGGTAG
>Ga0326727_10002230_pt1 | contig 67536 bp, 62 predicted proteins | sample MB2enrmetagenome_FD_207643 | JGI IMG/M metagenome (GOLD analysis project Ga0326727, IMG submission 207643) | Lab enriched peat soil microbial communities from McLean, Ithaca, NY, United States - MB29MY | ecosystem: Environmental > Terrestrial > Soil > Wetlands > Peat | place: USA: New York...
CCTGTCGCGTTACGAGGGGCCGACCGGCATCGTCGGCGTGCTCGGCGCCGCGCTCGCCGAGGCTGGCGTCCCGGCGGTCGCGATCTGGGCGAGCGTGCCCTGCTACTCGCTCCCCGTCTCGGCGAAGGCCGCGCTCGCGCTCGCCGAGGCGGCGTCCCGCATGGTCGGGCGTCCGGCGGACCTTCCCGACCTCGCCCACGAGGCGCACGAGTACGAGCGCCGGATGGACGAGCTCGTCGTCGAGGACGAGACGGTGGCCGCCTACGTCGCGCGAATCGCCGCGCACGAGGACCTCGCCACACCGGGGCCGTCCGTCGAGGGGCTGACCGAGGAGATCGAGCGCTACCTGCGCGACGAGCCGCGCTAGCGCCTGCGCCCCTCCCGGACCGCCAACGTGCGACGATGGTTCATGGCCGTGCGCGAGGACTGCCGCCACTACGTCATGCAGACCGTGCGCGGGGGGGAACGGCTCGAGCACTGCAAGCTCGGCGTGAGCGACCTCGTCCCGTTCGCCTGTCCCGAGGGGTGCGTCTTTTTCGAGAAGCGGAGCACGTCGTCGGCCGGCTGGAGCGTCTCTCGCGAGGGTCGCGAGCCCCGGCCGAACCCCTAGTCGCCGGTCGCGGCGCGGGCCTGTCCGCCGGGGTGGCGCGGCACCGCCTGGCTTTCGAGCGCGGTGCGGCTGAGGTTGCCCGAGCGGAACCCCTCGAGGTCGAGGGTCACGTGGCGGTAGCCGGCCGATCGCACCGCGGCAACGACCGCGTCGCGCGCCTCGAGCGCCCGGGCCAGCTCGTCGAGGCCGAGCTCGATCCGGGCCGTCTCGCCGTAGTGGCGGACGCGCAGCACCCGGAAGCCGAGGGCGCGTAGCGCCGACTCCGCCGCCTCGACGCGGCTCAGCACGCCGAGCGTGACGGGGGTGCCGTGGGGCACCCGTGAGGCGAGGCAGGCCGCGGCGGGCTTGTCCCAGGTGCGCAGGCCGAGATGACGGGAGAGCTCCCGCACGTCGTGCTTCGTGAGTTCCGCCTCGACGAGCGGGAAGACCGCGCCGCGCTCGGTAGCCGCCCGCTGTCCCGGCCGGTAGTCCGACAGGTCGTCGACGTTGACCCCGAGCGCGATGGTCGCGCCCTCGGTCTGCGCCGGGCCGGCGAGCACGTCCATGAGCTCCCGCTTGCAGTGGTAGCAGCGGTCGAGGTCGTTGCGGACGTAGGCCGCGGCGGCGAGTTCGTTCGTTTCGACGACGAGGTGACGCAGCCCCCACTCGGCGGCGAGCGCCCGGGTGTCGGCGAGCTCGTCGGCGGCGAGCGACGCCGACGAGGACGTGACGCAGAGGACCTTCTCAGCCCCGAGCGTCCGGTTGGCGACGTAGCCGAGGAGCGCCGAGTCCGCACCGCCCGAGAAGGCGACGACGACGCGCCCGAGCCCGTCGAGGACGCGCTCGAGACGGCTGAGCCCAACGGCGGGGGGCGTCACCGGGGGACCTGGGGGCTAGTCGCGCCCGAGCGAGGCCATGAGCTCGGCGGGGGACTTGACGATGCCGGTGACGAACGGGCCGAATTCGCCGTAGCGAGCCGAGGCCTCGTCGTAGCGCATCGCGTAGACGCAGGCCTTGATGTCGTCGAACGTGGCGGCGAACAGCGTGACGCCCCACTCCCAGTCGTCGAGCCCGCTCGAGCCCGTGACGAGCTGGAGGACGCGTCCACGGAATCCGCTGCCGACCTTGCCGTGGTTGATCATCATCCGCAGTCGCTCGTCGTAGTCGAGGCGGTACCAGTTGTCGTCGCCGTCGCGGCGGCGCGACATCGGGTAGAAGCAGAAGGCCGGCATCCCGTCGGGCGGGAGCTTCGGCCGCAGGCGCGCCTGTTTCATCTCGGGGGGCACACGGCTGGCGTACTCGGACACCTCGGTGAGCGACACGTAGGAGTACCGCGGCACACACCCGGCGTAGCCGAGCTCGGTCTGGAGCTCGCGCAGTCGCCCGAACGACGGCCCGAGCGCCAGGACGCCGAGGTCGCCTTTGTGCCCGATGACCTCCACGGTCACGACCTCGTAGCCGTCTGCGTGGCAACCGGCGAGGGCGGACTCGACCGCCTCGGTGTCGGCGCCGCTGACGAGGTCGCAGAAAAGGTGTAGAGCCGCCCATCCCGGGACGGACGCCTGGTCGGTCTTCTCGTCGGGGTGCAAGTCGGCCGGGCGCGCGGGCGGTGGCACGTGGCGAGTCTACGGTGCCCGGGAAAGCGGCCCTCCGGCGACGAGGGCCCGGCCGCGGGTTCGTTCCCGCGGCCGTGCCCCAAAGCGGTTTCTAGTAGTCGTCCATCGGCGGCGCGGCGGGCGCCGACTTCTCCTCGGGCTTGTCGACGACGACGCACTCCGTCGTCAAGAAGAGCGCCGCGATCGAGGCGGCGTTCTGCAGGGCCGAGCGCGTCACCTTCGCGGCGTCGATGACACCGGCGTTGAACAGGTTCTCGTACACCCCGGTCTCGGCGTTCAGCCCTTCGGCGATGTTTTTCAGGCTCCGGACCTTCTCGATGACGACACCGCCCTCGGCGCCGGCGTTCACCGCGATCTGCTTCAACGGCTCCTCGACGGCCCGGGCCACGATCCGTGCCCCGGTCGCCTCGTCCCCCTCGAGCTTCTCGGCGAGGTCGAGGATCGGCTGCTGGCACCGCAGGAGCGCCACCCCGCCACCGGGGACGACGCCCTCCTCGATCGCGGCCTTCGTCGTCGAGACGGCGTCCTCGATCCGGTGCTTCTTCTCTTTCAGCTCGACCTCCGTCGCCGCGCCGACCTTGATGACGGCGACGCCGCCGGAGAGCTTGGCGAGCCGCTCCTGCAGCTTCTCCCGGTCGTAGTCGGAGTCGGTGTTCTCGATCTCGGTCTTGATCTGGCTGATCCGCCCCTTGATCTCGGCCTCGCTGCCCGCGCCTTCGACGATGGTCGACTCGTCTTTCGTGACGACGACCTTGCGCGCCTGACCGAGCAGGTCGAGGGTGACGTTCTCGAGCTTCAGCCCGACGTCCTCGGTGATGACCTGGGCGGCGGTGAGGATCGCCATGTCCTGGAGCATCGCCTTGCGCCGTTCGCCGAAGCCCGGGGCCTTGATGGCGACACTCTTGAACGTGCCGCGGATCTTGTTCACGACAAGCGTGGCGAGCGCCTCGCCCTCGACGTCCTCGGCGATGATGACGAGCGGCTTGCCGGTCTGCATGACCTTCTCGAGGACCGGGAGCATGTCGCGCACCGCGGAGATCTTCGACCCGCAGATAAGGACGTACGCGTCCTCGAGCACGGCCTCCATGCGGTCGGTGTCCGTGACGAAATACGGCGAGATGTAGCCCTTGTCGAACCGCATACCCTCGACGAGGTCCATCTCCATGCCGAAGGTCTGGGACTCCTCGACGGTGATGACCCCGTCCTTGCCGACCTTGTCGATCGCCTCGGCGATCATCGACCCGATCTCGGCGTCGGCGGCGGAGATCCCCGCGACCTGGGCGATCTGGTCCTTCGAGTCGGTGTCCCTCGCCAGTTCCTTGAGGTGTGCGACGGCCGTCTCCACTGCGGCTTCGATGCCGCGCTTCAGGGACATCGGGTTCGCGCCCGCGGCGACGTTGCGGAGCCCCTCGCGCACGAGCGCCCCGGCGAGCACCGTGGCCGTCGTCGTGCCGTCACCGGCGACGTCGTCGGTCTTCTTCGCGACCTCCTTGACGAGCTCGGCGCCGACCTTCTCGAAGGGGTCCTCGAGCTCGATCTCCTTGGCGATCGAGACGCCGTCGTTCGTGATCGTCGGCGCGCCCCACTTCTTCTCGAGGACGACGTTGCGGCCCTTCGGTCCGAGCGTGACCTTCACGGCGTCGACCAGCTGGTTCATGCCCCGCTCGAGCGCGCGCCTGGCGTGCTCATCGAACTCGATCAACTTCGACATCTGCGGTGTCCTCCCTTGGTCGCTCGGGTCCACCGAGCGTTAGCACTCTCATCTCTCGAGTGCTAATAGCAAACCACGCCGGCCGCGGGGACGCAACACGCCCTGGTGGGAGGGGCTGGCGCCGGAGATCATCCGCCGGAGATCGCCGGGACGACGGAGAGGGTCTCGTCCTCGCCAACGGGGGTGGCGAGCCCTTCGAGGAAGCGGATGTCCCGGTCGGCGAGGAAGATGTTCACGAAGCGGCGCAGCTGGCCGTCGGGGTCGACGATCCGTTCCTTCAGCCCGGGGTGGCGGTCCTCGAGGGCGTCGAGGGCGCCGCCGACGGTCGTCGCCGTGACGGCGATCTCGCGCTCGCCCCCGGTGAGGGGTCTTAGCTGGGCCGGGATGCGGACGACGACGCTCACTCTGGGTTCCTCCATTTGTCCTCGAGCGCCGTGAAGGCGTCGAGCGTCGGGGCGATGACCGCGGACGGGCCGACGGCGCCGTCGAAGGCTTCGACCGTCTTCAGCCCGGTCCCGGTGATGCAGGCGACGACGCGTTCGTCGCGCCGGACGATCCCGTCGCGGGCGAGCTTTTCGAGGCAGGCGATCGTCACGCCGCCGGCGGTCTCGGCGAAGATCCCCTCGGTCCGGGCGAGGAGCTGGATCGCCTCGAGGATCCCGGCCTCGCTCGCCGCGGCGACCGAGCCCCCCGAGGCGCGGACCACCCGGAGTGCCGCCTCGCCGTCGGCGGGGCTGCCGATGGCGAGCGACTTGGCGATCGTGTCGGGGCGCACCGGCGTCGGCACGGTCGATCCCTCGGCGAACGCCGTGGCGACGGGCGCGCACCCCGCCGCCTGAGCACCCGAGATCCGCACCCGCCCGTCCGATTCGACGAGCCCGACGAGGCCGAGCTCGCCGAACCCCTTGTCGACCTTCGTGAGCAGGCTCCCGGAGGCGACCGGCACGACGACGTGGTCGGGCAGCTCCCAACTGAGCTGCTCGGCGATCTCGAAGGCGAGCGTCTTGGATCCCTCGGCGTAGTACGCGCGCAGGTTGACGTTGACAAACGCCCAGTCCTCGTGCTCGTCGGCGATCTCGGCGCAGAGCCGGTTCACGTCGTCGTAGACGCCGTCGACGGCGACGACGCGCGCCCCGAACACGGCGGTCGTCGTGATCTTCGCCCGCTCGAGGTCGGCCGGCACGAAGACGTAGCACTCCATCGCCGCGCGGGCCGCGTGGGCGGCGACCGAGTTGGCGAGGTTCCCCGTCGACACGCACGCCGCCACTTTGAAGCCGAGTTCGCGCGCCCGGGTCAGGGCGACCGAGGTGACCCGGTCCTTGAACGAGCCGGTCGGGTTGCGGGTGTCGTCTTTCAGCCACAGCTCGCCGAGCCCGAGTTCGGCGGCGAGGCGGTCGGCCCGGACGAGGGGCGTGTAGCCGGCACCGAGGTCGACCGCGCCGGCGGGGTCGGCGGGGAGGAGGTCGGCGTAGCGCCAGATCGACGGCGGCCCGGCGGCGATCCGGGCCGCGTCGACGCGACGGGCGACGGCTTCGTAGTCGTAGACCGCCTCGAGTGGGCCGAAACACCACTCGCAGACGTAGAGCGCTTCGGGGCCGAATTGCCGCCCACATTCACGGCAGCGCAGACCGTTGGTCGGCGAGGTCACGACTTCCTCCTCATCGGTCGGGCATTGGCACCTGGTGAGGAGGCATTTCGCCCCCGTCACTGGTTGCCGCGGCGTCGTCGGGCCCGTCCCTCAGCCGCTCTGGATGATGGGGACAGTCTGGTCGCCAGCTCCGGCCGAGTCAAAACGGCCCGTCGTTGCCCGGAAGGGCGCGCCCGGCGAAGATGTTGCCGTGACGGTCGTCGCCCACGTGGTCGCCGCGAAGGCCCCCGCGTCGGGCGAAGGGTCGCCGCGCTCGTGCCGGCCGGCGGGGAGCCGCCGGTGAGCACCCTCGTCGTCGTCGCCAACCGGGGTCCGCACACGCTGAGCGTCGACTCGGGCCGGGTGGTGGTCGCCCGCGCCGCCGGCGGGCTCGCGCCGAGCCTCGCCGCCGCGCTCGAGGGCCGGCGGTCGCTCTGGATCGCCGCCGCGACCACCCCCGACGAGAAGGAGGTCGCGGCCCGCGCCCTTCCCGTTCCGGCGACGGAGGGACTCGAGGTCCACCTCGTCGAGGTTCCCGACGAGGTCGCGGCGGCGCACCGCGCCTTTTCGAACGGCACCCTGTGGTTTCTCCACCACGGGCTGTTCGATCGCACCCGCCGCCCGGTGATCGACCGCCGCTGGCACGAGGCGTGGCGGCGCTATCGGGAGTACAACGCGCTCTTGGCTGACGAGGTCGCGAGAACCGCACCCCGTTCGGCGACGGTCGTCGTCAACGACTATCAACTCTCGCTGGTCGGCGGGCGACTCGCCGATCTACGCCCCGACCTGCGGACGGTGTACTTCACCCACACGCCGTTCTGCGATCCGGACGAGCTGCGGATTCTTCCGGGCTCGGTCGCCCGGGAGCTTCTGAGCGCCATCGCCAGCTGTGGGGCCGCCGGCTTCCACACGGAGCGCTGGGCGGAGAACTTCCGGCGTTGCGCCGCGGAGCATCTCGTCGAACCCCCCGAGGTGGTCGTCGCGCCGCTCGGGGTCGACACGGCGCGGCTCGCCGAGTTCGCCACGTCGCCCTCGGCGCAGACCGCGCGCGCCGAGCTCGACGGGTTCGTCGCCGGACGACGGCTCATCTTCCGCAGCGACCGGCTCGAATTGTCGAAAAACATCGTGCGCGGTTTCCTCGCTTTCGAAGAGCTGCTCGAGGCTGAGCCGGATCTCGCGGCCTCGGTCGTGTTCCTCGCTCATCTCTACCCGTCGCGGGAGGAGCTTCCCGAATACCGCGCCTACCGCAACGAGGTCGAGAGAACCGCGGCGCGCCTCAACGAACGCTTCGGGAACCCGGGCCGTCAGCCCGTCGCCCTCGAGATCGCGGACGACAGCGACGCCTCGATGGCCGCGTTGGGCGCCTACGACGTGCTCGTGGTCAACGCGCTGCGCGACGGGATGAACCTCGTCGCCAAGGAAGGCGCGGTGCTGAACCGGCGCGGCGGCGTGCTCTGTCTCAGCCGGGAGGCCGGCGCGTTCGCCGAGCTCGGTGGGGCGTCGTTGGCGATCGAGCCGTTCGACGTCACCGGGACCGCCGCGATGATCCGTCGCGCCCTCGAGATGCCCGGGGGTGAGCGCCAGGCCCTCGCTGGCCGACTGTCGGCCCTCGCGTCGCTCCACCCGCCCGCCGAGTGGCTCGCGACGGTCGAATCGTGCGCGCGTCCGGCTCGCCGGCCGGGACCTGGCTAGAGGACCCGGGTTCGGCGGGTTCCTGGGTCCGCGGCCGCCCGGTCGGCGAGCACGCCCAGGAAGCCGAGCGCGCCGAGTGGACCCTCCACCGTCACGTCGGCGTCGGCGAGGAGGGCCTCCGGGGCCTCCTCGCTCACCACCGCGACCCGCACGCCCGCGAGCGCGCCCGAACGGACGAGGAGGTCGAGCGCGGAGAACGCCGGGATGTCGCCGACGTCGTCACCGAGGACGCAGCCGGCCTTGCAGCCCGTCAGCAGCGAGGTGACGACCGTGCCCTTGTCGTTCGCGACCGGGAGGACGAGCTCGATCGCGCGTTTGCCCAGCCGGATGGCGAGTCCGTGGCGTTCGGCGATCTCGTGGGCGAGCGCGACGGCCGCCGGCGCGGCGGCGGGCGCGTTGCGCCAGTGCAGCGTGAGCGCGAGACCCTTTCCCTCGACGTGGGCGCCCTCGGGGACCCTCGCCCTTGCTTCGTCGATCGCGGCGGCGACCGCGCCGGCGTAGCCGTCGACCAACGGGTCGTAGACGACCGAGCCGTCGGGGGCGCGGCGCTCGAGGCCGTATTGGCCGTAGACGGCGAGTCGGTCGAGCGCCGGACTGCTCCCGAGCCGTTCGACGAGGAACGTGACCGGCCGGCCCGAGACGACCGCGACGACGCCGTAAAACGCGGTCAGTCGCTCGAGGACCGCCGCCGCGCCCGGCAGCGGGAAAGCATCGTCGGGATTCGGGACGATCTCAGCGAGGGTTCCGTCGTAATCGACAATGATCCCCGTCGCGGAAGGCTGCGCCGAAAGGAGCGCCAGCGCCCGTTCGACGGCCGGGTTCAGTGCGGTCGACGTTGAAAGGGAGCTTCGGCGAAGAACGCGGCGCGGATCCGTTCGGCGCGTCGACGCCGGGTCCGGTGAACGACGAGCGGGTCGTACGCGGCGGCGTCATCGGAGTCCGCGAGCGCGGAAACGATCGCGTAGTACCGCGCCGGGGAGATGCCGAGCCGGGCACGGATCGCGTCGCGTTTGCTCGTTTGGCCAGTCGTTGTCCACCAATCGCGCTCGAAATCGAGCACCGCGCGCTCGACTGGTGTCAACGGCATTGTACGTTCTCCACAACTCGACAATGCCGTGATGAGGCGCGCGAAGCAAGCACCCTCCCCGGTTCGGCCTCGCAAAAGGGTTCTGTGACACTTCGCGTCGGGCACGCCGCGCTGGCGCGTGCAACGGAGCTCGCGAGCGATAAAGCTCCGTCACGCGACCGGCGTTCGCGGACCCGTGGCGCCCGTCAGTTGCGGACGAGGTGGTACACGTTGAGCTGTCTCATCCGCCCGATCGAGTCGGCAGGACGCGCGTTCCTCCAGCGGTCACCGGCGGCGCAGACGTCGGCCCCGCCGCGTTCAGGTCGCGAGGAGCCGGCGCACCACGTAGGGGAGGATGCCGCCGTGGCGGTAGTACTCCTCCTCGGTCGGCGTGTCGATCCGGACGACGGCCCCGAAGACCTTGTCGTCCGCGTGGACGGTGACGCGTTTGCCGATGAGGCCGCCGGGTTTCGTTCCCGCCAACCCGACGACGTCGAAGACCTCGGTGCCCGTGAGCCCGATCGTCTCGGCGTTCTCACCGGGGAGGTACTCGAGGGGTACGACGCCCATGCCGATGAGATTCGAACGGTGGATCCGCTCGTAGCTCTCGACGAGGACGGCGCGCACGCCGAGGAGGGCGACGCCCTTCGCCGCCCAGTCCCGGGACGACCCCGATCCGTACTCCCTGCCCGCCAGCACGAGGAGCGGCACGCCGTCGGCACGGTAGAGCTGGGCGACGTCGTAGATCGAGCCGGGGCCGCCATCGGGGAGGTGGACGGTGACGCCTCCCTCCATCCCGTCCGCCAGCGCGTTGCGGATACGGGTGTTGGCGAACGTGCCCCGGATCATCACCTCGTGGTTGCCGCGCCGGGTCCCGTAGGAGTTGAACTCGGCGGGTGCGACACCGTTGGCGACGAGCCACCGTCCGGCCGGGCTCGTCGGTCTGATCGAACCGGCCGGCGAGATGTGGTCGGTCGTCACGCTGTCGCCCAGGACCGCGAGGACGCGGGCCCCGGCGATGTCGGTGACCGGCCCGGGGTCGCGAGGCATCGACTCCACGAACGGCGGTCTGCGGACGTACGTCGACGTCTCGTCCCAGGCGAAGCTTTCACCGCCTGCGACCTCGAGCGACCGCCAGTTCTCGTCGCCGGCGAAGACGTCGGCGTAGTCGGTCGTGAACATCCGGGATTCGAGAGCCTCCTCGACGACGGCCGCGACCTCGTCCGGTGCCGGCCACAGGTCGCGCAGGTACACGGGCGTGCCGTCGGGTGCGGAGCCGACGGGCTCGTGGTACCAGTCGATGTCCATCGTCCCGGCGAGGGCGTAGGCGACGACGAGCGGGGGCGACGCCAGGTAGTTCATCCGCACCTCGGGGTGGATGCGGCCTTCGAAATTACGGTTGCCCGAGAGCACAGCGACGCAGGAGAGGTCGCCGTCATCTATCGCCGCCGAGACCTCGGTCGCCAACGGGCCGGAGTTACCGATGCACGTCGTGCAGCCGAAGCCGACGATCCCGAAACCGAGCTTCTCGAGATACGGCGTGAGCCCGGCGCGGTCGAAGTAGTCGGCGACGACCCGTGAGCCCGGGGCGAGCGAGGTCTTCACCCACGGCTTCGTCGTGAGCCCCAGTTCGACGGCGCGTTTGGCGAGCAGCCCCGCGGCGATCATGACCTGGGGGTTCGAGGTGTTCGTGCAGCTCGTGACGGCGGCGATGACGACGCTGCCGTCGGTGAGCTCGACGGACGACCCGTTGGCGAGCACGGCCGGGACGCGGCGGTCCCCGCGGCCGCCGGGTCGCGTCGTCGTCGCCGAGTCGGCGAGCGAGGAGCGGAAGCTCTCCTTGGCGCGGTCGAGGGGCACGCGGTCCTGGGGGCGCGCCGGACCGGCGAGGCTGGGGACCACCGTCGAAAGGTCGAGCGTGATGGTCTCGGCGTAGGCGGCGACGTGTTCCGGGTCGTGCCAGAGCCCCTGTTGCTTCGCGTAGGCCTCGACGAGGCGTACGAGGGACTCGGGACGCCCGGTGAAGCGCAGGTAGCGGAGCGTCTCGGCGTCGATCGGGAAGATCGTCACGGTGGAGCCGTACTCGGGCGACATGTTCCCGATCGTCGCCCGGTTCTCGAGGGGTACGTTGGCGATCCCGTCGCCGTAACACTCGACGAACTTGCCTACGACGCCGTGGTCGCGCAGCAGCTCGGCGATCGTGAGGACGAGGTCTGTCGCCGTCGCCCCCTCGGTGAGCGCGCCCTCGAGGCGGAGCCCGACGACTTTCGGGACGAGCATCGAGACCGGCTGGCCGAGCATTGCGGCCTCCGCCTCGATCCCGCCGACACCCCAGCCGACGACCCCGAGGCCGTTCACCATCGTCGTGTGGGAGTCGGTCCCGACGAGCGTGTCGGGATAGGCGGCTCCGGTCGAGTCGGCGAAGACGACCTTGCTGAGGAGCTCGAGGTTCACCTGGTGGCAGATACCGGTGTCGGGCGGCACGACGCGTAGGCCGGAGAACGCCTGCTGGCCCCAGCGCAGGAAGCGGTAACGCTCGCCGTTGCGGGCGAACTCGAGGCGCGCGTTTATCGCCGCCGCGTCGGGCCGGCGGGCCACGTCGACGATGACCGAGTGGTCGATGACGAGGTCGACCGGTATGTGTGGGTTGACCGATCCGGGGTCGCCGCCAAGAGCGCCGACGGCGTCGCGCAGAGACGCGAGGTCGACGATGCAGGGCACGCCGGTGAAGTCCTGCAGCAAGATCCGCGCCGGGGAGAAGGCGATCTCGTGCTCGGCCCCACCTTGCGCGGCGGTGGCGAAGGCGGAGATGTCGTCGGCGGTGACCGCCTTGTCGTCCTCGTGACGCAAGAGGTTTTCTAAGAGCACCTTCAGCGAGTACGGGAGCCGTTCGACACCGAAGTCACCCGGCAAGGCGTCGAGCCGTTCGATCGTGTAGTCGATACCGCCGACGGCGAGGCGCCCGTTCGTTCCGAACGAGTTCAGCCCCATGGCAACCTCCGTTTCTCGCCATGCTCCGGGCCTGACGCTAACGGGGAAGGGCGGACCCGGTCTCCTCGGGGTCGGTGGTCACGCGGGCGGCTTGCGGGTGGACGCGGTCGCGCAGCCGGCGCAGGAGCGCGACGAGCGTCTCGGAGTCCGATTCGTCGAAGACCCCGGCGGTCAGCGTCTCGATGTCCTGCTCGTGGCGGACGAGGACCTCGGCGATGCGCGCCCGCCCGGGCGCGGTGAGCGTGGCGTACGCGCCCCTCCGGTCGCCGGAGCACGCCTCCCGGCAGACGAAGCCGGCCGCGGCGAGGCGGTCGATCGCGCGGGTGAGCCCACCGGGCGTGAGGCCGGTTTGCGCGGCGAGATCGGTCATCCGGAGTCGGGCGCCGGGGGAGCGCACGAGGCGCACGAGGACCTCGAAGGCCTGTCCACCGACGGAGAGCTCGGACTCGATTCCCGGGGCCAGCGCCCGGCGCAGACCAGCCGCGGTCTCGAAGACGATCCCGACGAGGGTGACGCCGGGTGACTCTTCGGGTCCGGCTCCGGCGGGTACCCCGCTGACGTGCTCGTTCGCGGTGTCGGTGCTGCTCGCTGTCGATCCGGTCTCCTCGGCCACGGCACCAGCTTACCCGATTTCGTGAAAAGTGTTTGCTTTGGCAATAGTTGTTGATACAATAAGTGACAGAGCAAGGATCTGGCATTCAAGGGCAGTTCAACAAGGAGGAGAGCCACGATGGCGACGACGACGGCAACTGCAGAGCTGACGAGGGTGGTGAACGGCGAGATGGTCCCCGCCCCGGGCACATACACGCTCGACAAGGCACACACCGTCGTGGCGTTTGTCGCCCGTCACCTCATGGTGACGAAGGTGCGAGGGACGTTCGGCGAGTTCGAGGGCACGGTCGTCGTCGCCGAGGACCCGACGCGGTCTAGCGTCGAAGCCACGATCCGGACCGACAGCGTGTCGACCGGCGAGTCGCAGCGCGACACGCACCTGCGCTCGGGTGACTTCCTCGAGCAGGACAGATACCCGACGATGCGGTTCGCCAGCCGATTCGTGCGACCGGTCGGGGATGGGAAATGGCAGGTCAACGGTGACCTGACGATCAAGGAAGTGACCCTGCCCGTGGTGCTCGACCTCGAGTTCAACGGCGCGATCACCGATCCGTGGGGCGGCGCGCGGCTCGGATTCTCCGCCGCGACCGAGATCGACCGGACCGATTACGGCGTCTCGTGGAACACCGCCCTCGACGGCGGCGGGGTCGTCGTCGGCAACCGGGTGAAGATCGAGATCGAAGCGGAAGCGGTTCGCGCGAGTTAACTTCCCCCGCTCGCGCGCCGGCGCCGGGTTCGCTTCGCGACCCGGCGCCATGGCGCGCCCGGAGCCAGAGCGTTGCGGTCTCGCGCAACGCCTGCTCGAATGCTCGGGTGGCCCCGGGGCGCGTTGACGGCGCGGCGGCGATCCTCGACGAGGCGTGTGTCGTGCTCGGCGGGAGAACGGTGCTCGGACCGGTGTCGCTCGAGATCGCCCGGGGCGACCACTGGGCTTTGCTCGGCCCGAACGGGGCCGGCAAGACGACGATGCTTTCGCTGGTCGGCGCGGAGCGCCATCCGACCTCGGGGCGTGTCGAGATCCTCGGCGAGCGGCTCGGCCGCGTCGACCTACGGGTTTTGCGTCAACGCATCGGCGCGGTTGGGCACCGCGTCGCCGAGCGCCTGCCGCCCTCGGCGACGGCGCTCGAGGTCGTTCTTACCGGCAAAGAGAGTCTGCTCGCGCCGTGGTGGGGACGGTTCGACGACGCCGAGCGCGGCGCGGCGATGGCGATGCTCGGACGCGTCGGCTGCGGAACTCTCGCCGACCAGCCCTTCGGCCAGTGCTCGCAAGGGGAGCGCCAACGCGTGCTCGTCGCGCGATCGCTTCTCGGGCACCACGAGCTGCTGCTCCTCGACGAGCCGGCGCTCGGGGTCGACCTGCCGGGCCGCGAGGCGCTCATCGGCGTGCTCGACGAGCTCGCGGTGCCGGGAGGTCCGACGACGGTCCACGTCGCGCACACCCTCGAGGAGCTGTCCGGCATGACCAGCCACGCGATGCTCATCGCCCGCGGCCGGCTCGTCGCGGCGGGGAGCGCAGACGAGGTCCTCGTCGACGAGGCGCTCAGCGAGTGCTTCGGTGCGGCGTTTGTCGTCGAGAGAACGGGAAGGCGCTACAGCGCGCGGGCCGCGGGCACCTGGTAGCGACAGGCGCCCGAGCGCTCATTCGTCGTCCTCGGCGACCTGGCGGCTCCGGGCGATGATGAGGACGTCGATGCCCTGTTCGGCGCCGAGGTAGATGCGGAACTTCCCCGCCGTGAGGACCGCATCCGCGATCTCGTCGGGGCGTCGGGTTCCCGGGTCGCTCATGTTCCTATTGTCACCGCTGGCCCAGCCGAACGGTGCTACGTGCGACAGGGCGCACGCCCGTTGCGACGTGTCGCTACCTCCGCTCCAGGCGGGTCGCGCGAAGTCCCCGGTAGACTGCCGCCGCAACGAATCTGGCGCGGGGCGGCATGAAGAGATTCGAGCAACACCTCGTTCGCGTGCTCATCGTCCTGGCGGCGATCGCGGCCATCGGGTTCGTCCTCTTGCCGTTCCGCGGGCACGTCGACCGCGAGACGGTCGGTCTCGTCCTCGTCATCCCGGTCTTCGTCGCGGTCGCCGCCGGTGGCTACCTCACCGGCGTCGTCGCGGTGGTCGCGGCGTTCGTGACCTACGACGTGCTCTTCATCCCCCCCTACGGGTCGTTGACGATTGGTCCCGGCCAGAACCTCGTGCCGCTCGCCGTCTACACGGTCGTCATGCTGGCGGTCGCCCGCATCCTCTCCAGCCTGCGGCGCACGCGCACCGACGCGCGCCGGCGCGAGTCCGCGACGCGTCGCCTGTCCGAGCTGTCCGAGGTGTTGACGGCGGACCAGCCGCTTCCGGTGCTGTTGTCGGCCATCGTCGAGTCGGTGTACGCGGCGTTCGGACTGGTGAGCGTCGTACTCGCCCTTCCGGAAGGCGACGACTTCACCGTCGCGGCGCAGGCCGGGGAGCCGCTTGCATCGGACGACCTCCGTGCTGTCTTCCCCGTGGCCGGGGAGCCCCGCAGCCTGAGCGGCGTCGCGACCCAGGCGGGGTCGCTCCTCGGGATCCCGCTTGCCGCCGCGGGCAGGCCGATCGGCGTGCTCGTCGTCTCGGGCGCGACGATCACCTCCGATGAGCTCGGTCTGCTGCGCACCTTCGCCAACCAAGCGGCTCTCGCCGTCGAACGGGCCAGATTGCACGAGCAGACCGCCCAGGCCGAGCTGCTGCGACGGGTCGACGGTTGGCGCTCCGCGCTGCTCGGCGCCGTCTCCCACGACCTGCGGACCCCGCTCGCGTCGATGAAGGCGGCGGTTTCCGACCTGCGGCGGGACGACCTTCGTCTCAGTAAGGAAGACACCGACGAGCTGCTCGCGCTCATCGATTCCCAATCGGACCGGCTCGCCCGCCTCGTCACCAACCTGCTCGACATGACCCGCATCGAGTTCGGCGAGCTGGAGCTGCGCCGGGAGCCGGCGACGCTCGAGGACCTCCTCGGTGAGTCGCTCGCCGCCTTCGGCACGGCGGGGTGGACCGACCGCGTCGTCGCCTCGTTCCCGGCCGACCTCCCGCGTGTCGACGTCGACCGATTGCTCGTCTGCCAGATCCTCGCCAACCTCTTGGAGAACGCCGAGCGCCACGCCCCGGAGGGGACGCCGATCTCCGTCGCCGGGCGGATGGTCGACGGCGTGGTCGAGGTCTCGGTCGAGGATCGCGGGCCCGGGGTGCCCGAGGCCGACCGCGACCGGATCTTCCGGATGTTCAACCGGGTCTCGGGCGGCGGACGGGCCGGGATCGGCCTCGCCATCGTCCAGGCGTTCGTCGAGGCGCACGGGCAGTCCGTGCGGGTCGAGCGCGCCGCCGCCGGCGGCGCCCGGTTCGTCTTCACGCTGCCGGCCGACGCCGGCGGGGTCGCCTAATGGCTCGCGTCCTCGTCGTCGACGACGACGCCTCGTTGCGCAGGGCCCTCCAGATCGGCCTGGCGGCCCGTGGCTACGAGGTCCTCCTCGCGAGGACGGGTGAGGAGGGCATCAACCAGGTGGCGCTCGGCACACCCGACCTCGTCGTGCTCGACCTCGGGCTCACCGACATCGACGGTCTCGAGGTCTGCCGGCGGGTCCGGTCGTTCTCCGGCGTCCCGATCGTCGTGCTGAGCGCGGCGGGATCGGAGTCGCGCAAGGTCGCCGCCCTCGACGAGGGGGCCGACGACTACGTCACGAAACCCTTCTCCATGGCCGAGCTCGAGGCGCGCCTGCGTGCCGCCCTGCGCCACGGCAGCGCGGTCGCGAACGAGCCGTCCGAGATCCGCGTCGGCCGGATCGAGCTCGATCTCGCTCGCCAAAGCGCCCGGCTCGACGGCGTCCCGCTCGATCTCACCCCACACGAGTTCTCGTTCCTCAGCTTCCTCGCGCGCAACGCCGGCAAGGTGTGCACGCACCAGATGATCCTGCAGGCCGTTTGGGGGCCCGGTTACGGGGCCGAGACGCGCTATGTCCGCGTCTACGCCCACCGGCTGCGGCGCAAGCTCGGGGACACGGCAGGCCGCGTCGTGCGGAACCACCCGGGGATCGGCTACGAGCTCGTCGGCGATTAACCGCGCCCCGAGGCGCGGCTCAGTGCGCCAGTTTGGCGAGCGCCTCGTTCAGCCCCAGGACGTTGATGTAGGAACCGCCGAGGAAGCCAAGCTCGGGGCCGACGACCTGGGAGGCGATGAGCCGATCCACCCGGGCGACGGTGAGCCCATTCGCCTTGGCGACGGCGTGGGCCTGGGCGTAGGCGTCGGCGGGGCTGATGTCCGGGTCAACACCGCTCCCGGACCCCGTGACAAGGTCCGCCGTCGGGGTGATGCCCTCGGAGCGCAGAAGGTGGATCCGCGCTTCGAGGATCTTCACGAACTTCTCCGAACGTGGTCCCCAGTTCGCCGAGCCGGTCGCCGCGGGGTTGTCGGGATCGTCCCGGCCCTGGAACCATTTCGGCCCAGCCCACTGCTGGCCGACGAGGGTCGAGCCGTTCGCCGTCAGCGAGCCGTTCGCCTGGTGGCTGAAGAAGGCCTGGGCGATGCCGGTCTCCACTGCGGGGTAGGCGAGCCCAACGAGCACGAACAGGACGACCGACACGACGACGGCACGGCGCAGTTGCACGAGCATCAGTAACCACCCGTCGCGGTGAGGATGAGGTCGATGAGCTTGATCCCGATGAAAGGCAGGATCACGCCCCCGACGCCGAAGATCCAGACGTTGCGCCGCAAGATCGCCGCCGCGCTCATCGGGCGGAACCGCACGCCGCGCAGGGCCAACGGGATGAGGGCGACGATGATGAGCGCGTTGAAGATGACGGCCGAGAGCACTGCGCTCGACGCATTGTGCAGGCGCATGATGTTGAGGTCGTTGAGCGCCGGATAGGTCGCGACGAAAAGCGCCGGGATGATCGCGAAGTACTTGGCGACGTCGTTCGCGATCGAGAACGTCGTGAGCGCCCCCCGCGTGATGAGGAGCTGCTTGCCGATCTCGACGATGTCGATGAGCTTCGTCGGGTTCGAGTCCAGGTCCACCATGTTCCCGGCTTCCTTCGCGGCTGACGTCCCCGTGTTCATCGCCACGCCGACGTCGGCCTGGGCGAGGGCGGGCGCGTCGTTTGTCCCGTCGCCGGTCATCGCGACGAGCTTCCCGTCCTCCTGCTCGGCCCGGATGAGCGCCATCTTGCGTTCCGGGGTCGCCTCGGCGAGGTAGTCGTCGACCCCGGCCTCAGCGGCGATCGCCGCGGCGGTGAGCGGGTTGTCGCCGGTGATCATGACGGTCCGGATGCCCATCGCCCGCATCGCGGCGAACCGCTCCTGGATCCCCTCCTTCACGATGTCTTTCAGCTCGATGACGCCGACCACGGCCGACCCGTCGGCGACGACGAGCGGGGTCGAGCCGGCCCGGGCGATCCGTTCGACGATCCCGTCGAGTTCGGGCGGGACGGTCCCGCCCTGGTCGACGACCCACTGCCGGATCGCGTCCGCGGCGCCCTTGCGGATGTGCCGGCCGGCGAGGTCGAGACCCGACATGCGGGTCGTGGCCGAGAACGGGATGAACTTGTGGTCGCCGAGCTCCTGCTCGCGCAGGTTGAAACGCTCCTTGGCCAGAACGACGATCGAACGCCCCTCGGGCGTCTCGTCGGCGAGCGAGGCGAGCTGGGCGGCCTCGGCGACGTCCCGTTCGCTGTGCCCGCCGACCGGCGAGAAGGCCGACGCCATCCGGTTGCCGAGCGTGATCGTGCCGGTCTTGTCGAGGAGAAGCGTCTGGACGTCGCCCGCCGCCTCGACCGACCGCCCGCTCATCGCGAGCACGTTGCGCTGCACGAGACGGTCCATCCCGGCGATCCCGATCGCCGAGAGCAGCGCCCCGATCGTCGTCGGGATGAGACAGACAAGCAGGGCGACGAGGACGACGACCGAGACGGGGGCGCCCGCGTAGTGGCCGAAGGGCTGGAGCACGACGACGACCGGCAGGAAGACGATCGTGAGGGCGGCGAGCAGGATCGTGAGCGCGACCTCGTTCGGGGTCTTCTGGCGGCTCGCGCCCTCGACGAGGCCGATCATCCGGTCGAGGAACGTGTGGCCGCGCTCGGCCGTGATCCGAACGAGGATGCGATCGGAGAGCACCTTGGTGCCGCCGGTGACCGCCGAGCGGTCACCTCCGGACTCGCGGATGACCGGGGCCGACTCGCCGGTGATCGCCGACTCGTCGACGGAGGCGACGCCTTCGATGATCTCGCCGTCCGACGGGATGATGTCGCCCGCCTCGCAGACGACGACGTCGCCTTTGGCCAGCTCGCCAGCCGCGACGCGCCGCTCCGAGCCGTCCGGGCCGACGAGGCGCGCCTCGGTGTCGGCGCGCATCCGGCGCAAGGTGTCGGCCTGCGCCTTGCCCCGCCCCTCCGCGACCGCCTCGGCGAAGTTGGCGAAAAGGACGGTGAGGAAGAGCCAGATCGTCACCGACCAGGTGAAGATCCCGGGGCGGGCGATCGACTCGATGAGCGTGATCACCGCGCCGACGAGGACGACGAACATCACGGGGTTGCGGACCTCGACCCGGGGGTCGAGCTTTCGCACCGCGTCGATCGCGGCGCGCCCGAGGATCTCGCGGTCGAAAAGGCCGCGCTTTTCGGCGACTCCGTGCGCGCTCGGCGGGGTGACCAATGTGGTGGTCGTCTCGGGGATCATCAGAAGAACTTCCCGTTCAGGAGCTGCTCGACGATGGGACCAAGGGACACCGCCGGGAAGAACGTCAGCGCGCCGACGATGAGGATCACGCCGATTAGCAGCCCCGTGAACATCGGCGTGTCCGTCCGGAAGGTGCCCGCGGACACCGGGATGATGGGCTTGGCGGCGAGCACGCCCGCCAGCGCGAGGCACGGGATCATGATGGCGAACCGCCCGAGCAGCATCGCGATCCCACCGGCCACGTTGTAGAAAGCGGTGTTGCCGCTGAGGCCGGCAAATGCCGATCCGTTGTTGTTTGTCATCGACGTGAAGGCGTAGAGGATCTCGGTGAACCCGTGTGGACCCGCGTTTAGCGGGCCGGCGCGTCCTTGCGCGATCGAGACGGCGACGGCCGTCATGATGAGCACGACGATCGGCATGACGAGGACGCCCAAGGCGGCGAGCTTCACCTCTTTGGACTGGATCTTCTTACCCAGGTACTCGGGTGTTCGCCCGACCATGAGCCCGCCGAGGAAGACCGTCACGATCGCGAAAAGAAGGATGGTGTACATCCCGCTCCCCGTCCCGCCGGGGCTGATCTCGCCGAGCATCATGCCGGTGAGGAGAGCGAAGCCTCCCATCGGCGTGTAGGAGTCGTTCGCCGAGTCGACCGATCCCGTTGAGGTCTGGGTGGACGAGATGTTGTAGAAGACGGAGTCGGAGACGCCGAAGCGGACCTCCTTGCCCTCGACGTTCCCCTCGGACTGGTAGGTGACGCCGGCCTTGGCGATCGCGGGGTTCGTCCCGTGCTCGGCGACCTCGCCCATCGCGATCCACGCGCCGAAAAGGATCACCATCGCGGCGACGACGGCGACACCCTGGCGGAAGCTGCCGACCATCTTGCCGAAGGTGTAGGTGAGCGCGAACGGGATCGAGAGCAGTAACACGAACGAGAGGAAGTTCGTCAGCCCGGTCGGGTTCTCAAAGGGGTCGGCGCCGTTGGCGTTGTAGGTTCCGCCGCCGTTCGTCCCGAGCTGTTTGATGACCTCCTGGGAACCGAATGGGCCGCGGGGGATCGTCTGGGTGACGTGGTTCAGGGCGTCATGGACCGTCACCGGACCGGCGAAGGTCTGGATGGCACCCTGGCCGATGAAGATGATCCCGGCGACGAGCGAGATCGGCAAGAGGATGTAGAGGACGCCGCGGACGAGGTCGACCCAGAAATTGCCGATCGTCGCCGACCCGTGGCGGGCGAAGCCGCGGATGAGCGCGATCGCGACGGCGATCCCGACCGAGGCCGAGGCGAAGTTCTGCACGGCGAGGGCGCCCATCTGTGACAGGTACGACATCGTCGACTCGCCCGAGTAGTTCTGCCAGTTCGTGTTCGTGATGAACGAAACCGCCGTGTTCCACGAGAGAGCGGGACTGACCGCGCCGAGATGCTGGGGGTTGAGCGGGAGCGACCCCTGCAGCCGGATCATCCCGTAGACGACGAGGATGGCGACGGCGGAGTAGGCGATGAGCGATCCGGCGTAGCGCTGCCAGCTCTGCTCGACCTCGGGGTCGACGCCGACGAGCTGATAGATCGGCCCTTCGATGAAGGCGAGATACCGCACGCGGCCCTGGTAGACCGCGGCCATGTACGAGCCGAGGAATCGCCAGATCAGGATCATGACGACCGCGAAGACGACGATCGTCCATGTCAGGTCCACTAGAAGCGCTCCGCCCGGAACATCGCGAAACCGAGGTAGATGAACACGACGAGAGACACGGCGAGCAACGCGCCTTGGACGGCGGTCATACGCGTTCGAGCGCCCAGATCAAGCCGAACATGAGGGCGGCGAACAAGACCACGCCGAGCACCGCGAGGAAATCGGCCACGGGGTCACTTTCCCGGCAAACTTGTGAAAAATCTGTCAAAGGTTGGGCAGGGCGCATCAAAAAAGTGTGAACGCCGGGGAGCGGTGCGTCGTCTCCGGCGGGACTTCTCCGTCGGCCCCCGGACCCGTCCGTATGCTGGTGCGATGCCGCCGCACCGGGGATCGCACTGGGGTCCACGGACGGTCGGTGGAGTCGCGCTCGCCACCGGGTTGGGGCTCGCCGCCTCGGCCTGCGGCGGGGTGAACGGCCCCGCCGGTTACGGTGCGTACCCGGCGTCGCTGCCGAGCGCGTCGACGCTCTGCCCGACGCTCGCCGAGGTCGACTACTACGTCCCCGTGCCCGCCTCGGCCGCGTCCGGCGTCGTCGAACAGTCGACGACCGCCGGCGTCCGGTCGACGGTGCGCTGCGTGTACGGGGATCCGGCACGCGCCCCGCGGCACTCCGCCGTGGTCACGACGGTGCTCCGGCCGACCGCCGCGGAGACGCGGCCCTCCGGCGTGACGATCAGGAGGGTCGCGCACGTCGGACTGCTCATGCTCAGCTACCGACAGGGCGACCGGAACGTGATCGTCGTCCACCAGGGAGGCGTCGACGTCATCGTCGCCTCAGGGGTGGCGCGCTCCGAGCTCGAAGGGTTCGCCGAGGAGGAGCTGTCGAGGGTCCCCGAGGCGTATCGGGCGTGATGGCGTGGGACCGGCGCGACACACCGTGACGAGAATCGCAGATGCGCCCTCGGCGGGATTCGAACCCACGCGCCCGGCTCCGGAGGCCGGTGCTCTATCCCCTGAGCTACGAGGGCTTGGACCGTGCCGACCGGGAGCGGGGGCGGATGTCCCGGCCACGGCGCCCGGCACGTCGTATGCGCAGCATGGTAGCCGAGCGCCCAGCGGAGGCTCCGGGTCGTGACGAACAACGAGACGTACGTCGACGGGATCGTGCAGGCCCTCGCCACAGCCGGGATCGAAGTCAGCCCGGAGGAGGTGGCGCTCGAGCGGCCGCAGAGGCCGGAGCACGGCGACCTGTCGTCGAACATCGCGCTCGTCGTTTCCGCCCGCGCCGGCCGGGGGCCACGCGGGATCGCCCAGGATCTGGCGAGCCGCCTCGCCCGAGCCGGTCTGCCCCATGTCGTCGCCATGGAGGTCGCCGGGCCGGGGTTCGTCAACTTCCGCCTCGCGCCCTCGTACTTCCACGAGGCGCTCGCTGCCGTGCTCGCGGCGGGCAGCGAGGGCTACGCGTGCCCCCAGATCGGCCACGGCGAGCGGGTCCAGGTCGAGTTCGTCTCCGCCAATCCGACGGGGCCGCTCCACGTCGGCAACGGCTGGTTCGCCTCGTACGGTGACGCGCTGGCGCGCCTGCTCGGGCGCTGCGGCTACGTCGTCGAGCGGGAGTACTACCTGAACGACACGGGGAACCAGATCCGACTGCTGGGTGAGAGCCTGCTTGCCCGCCGGGCGGGGACCGCGCCGCCCGAGGAGGGCTACCAGGGGGCCTACCTCCTCGAGCTCGCGGCCCGCTACGACGGTCCCGAAGACGCGCTCGCGGCGGGACGGTTCGCGTCGGACGCCGTCGTGGAGAACATCCGCGCGACCCTCGCCCGCCTGGGCATCGTCTACGACCAGTGGTACAGCCAGGCCTCCATCGAGGAGAGCGGGCAGGTCGAGGAGACGATCGCGATCCTCCGGGACAAGGGTCTCGTCTACGAGAAGGACGGGGCGACATGGTTCGCGTCGAGCGAGCACGGGGATAACCGCGACCGCGTCCTCGTCACGTCGGCGGGTGAGAAGACCTACTTCGCCGGCGACATCGCCTACCACCGCGACAAGTTCCTCGTCCGGGGGTTCGATCGCGTGATCGACGTCTTCGGCGCGGACCACCACGGCCAGGTGCGGAGCCTGCTCGCCGGCGTCGCGGCGCTCGGCGTCGACCCGAGCCGCCTCGAGGTCCAGCTCGGACAGCTCGTCTCGCTCGTGAGCGGCCGGATGTCGAAACGGTCGGGCCAGTACGTCCCGCTCGACGAGCTCATCGACACCGTCGGCCCCGACTCGACGCGGCTTCTGGCGCTGATGGGATCCATCAACCAGGCGACGACGATCGACCTCGACGCCGTGCGCCGCCAGTCGATGGAGAATCCCGTCTATTACGTGCAGTACGCCCACGCCCGGATCGCCTCGATCGAACGTGTCGCCGCCGAACGGGGGGTCGTGCGGTCGCCCCACGAGCCGGTCGACATCTCGCTGCTCGTCGATCCCCACGAGCTCGAGCTCGTCCGGCGGCTCATCGACCTGCCGGGCGTGCTCGCCGACGCCGCCGTGGGGCGGGCACCTTACAAGGTGACGAACTGGGTGCGGCAGCTCGCCGCGGACTTCCACGGCTTCTACCACGAGTGCCGGGTGCTCGGCGACGACGTGCCGCTGCCGCTTTCCCTGGCGCGTCTCGCGCTCGTCGAGGCGGTGCGCATCGGTCTTGCGATCGGGCTCGGGGTCCTCGGTGTGTCCGCGCCCGAGTCGATGTGATGTCCTCGGGGTCTGGCGGCGACGCCGAGTCCGTCGCCGTGCCCTGCGAGGGCCCGGTCGCGCGGCACCTGCTGCCCGACAGCGCCGAGGTGACCGCTTCGGGACGGCTGGAGATCGGCGGCGTCGACCTAGAGTCGCTCGCCGACGAGTTCGGAACGCCGTTGTTCGTCTACGACGAGGTGACCCTGCGGGCGCGCTGCCGGGCGGTTGTGCGGGCCTTCGGACCGGGGAGCGCCTACGCGACGAAGGCGTTCCTTTGCCGCGCGATGGCCAAGCTCGCGATGGAGGAGGGGCTGCGGCTCGACGTCTCGACGGACGGCGAGCTCGGCGTGGCGCTGTCTGCCGGCGCCGAACCGGGCGACATTGTCTTTCACGGCAACAACAAGTCCGACGCCGAGCTGGCAGCTGTCCTCGGTCTCGGGACGGCAAGGATCGTCGTCGACTCGTTCGACGAGGTCGACCGGCTCGCGCGCCTGGTCGACCCGCGAAGGATCAGTGCGGGCCAGCCTGTCCTCGTGCGGGTCAACCCCGGGATCGAGGCCCACACGCACGAATTCATCGCCACCGGCCAGGAGGACTCGAAGTTCGGGTTCTCCCTCGCCTCGGGCGCGGCGGAGAAGGCGATCGACGCCCTGCGGGGCCTGCGAGGCGTCGAGGTCGTTGGTGTCCACGCCCACATCGGGAGCCAGGTCATGCGGCTCGAGTCGTTCGCCCGCGTCGCCGAGCTGCTCGCGCCGGTCGCCGCGGCGCGGAGCCTCGCCGAGCTGTGCGTGGGCGGTGGGCTCGGGGTCGCCTACCTCTCCGACGAGGAGGCCCCGACGATCGAGGAGTGGGCGGATTCCGTGCACGCCGAGTGCGCGCGGGCGGGACTCACGCCGAGCGTCCAGGTCACCGCGGAACCGGGGCGCGCCGTCGTCGCGACGGCGGCCGTGACCTGCTATCGGGTCGGGACGGTCAAGGAGTTGGCAGGGATCCGCAACTTCGTCGCCGTCGACGGGGGCATGAGCGACAACCCCCGGCCGGTCCTCTACGGCAGCGGTTACGAGGCCTTCCTCCCGCGCTGCGTCGGGGCGGACCGGCCGTACGCGGCGCGCATCGTCGGCAAGCACTGCGAATCGGGCGACGTCGTGGTCGCCGAGGCGAGACTCCCCGGCGACGTCAAGGTCGGCGACGTGCTCGTGACGCCGGTGACCGGCGCCTACGGGTTCTCGATGGCCTCGAACTACAACCGGGTCGGCCGTCCCGCGGTCGTCTTCGTGGGCGACGGGCGCGCGCGGGTCGCGGTGAGGAGGGAGACGGTCGACGACCTCCTTCGCCTGGAATCGTGAGAGTCGCTAGATTGTGCCGATGAGCAGGGATGTCCGGCGTGCCGTGCCGCACGTCGTGCGTCTTGGGCTGCTCGGGCTCGGCACCGTCGGGGCCGCTTTCGCCGAGCTCGTCGACGACGACCACGAGGGCATCGAGCGCCGAGTCGGGCTGAAACTCGAGATCAGCCGCATCGCGGTCCACGACACGACGAAGTCACGCGGCAAGCTCCGCCGCCTGGAACGAATCACCGGCGACGCCGCGGCGGTCGTCTCGGACCCGGAGGTCGACGTCGTCGTCGAACTCGTTGGCGGGATCGAGCCCGCCAGGTCGCTCATCCTCGCCGCGCTGCGCGCCGGCAAGCCGGTCGTGACGGCGAACAAGGAGCTGCTCGCCGAGCTCGGTCCGGAGCTGTTCGCGGTCGCCGAGTCGGCCGGGCGGCCGTTGCTGTTCGAGGCGGCCGTCGCCGGCGCGATCCCGCTCGTGCGGGCGCTGCGGGTTTCGCTCGTCGGCGAACGCGTTCGCCGAATCCTCGGGATCGTGAACGGGACGACGAACTACATCCTCAGCGAGATGAGCGAGAAGGGCGTCAGTTACGCCAGTGCCCTGGAGACCGCCCAGCGCCTCGGTTACGCCGAACGCAATCCTTCGGCCGACGTCGGCGGGCACGACGCCGCCGCCAAGGCGGCGATCCTCGCCAGCATCGCCTTCAGTGCTGACGTCGTCGCCACCGACGTCTACCGCGAGGGCATCGAGGCGATCGAGACCGCCGACATCGAGTTCGCCCATCGGCTCGGCTACGAGGTGAAGCTGCTCGCCATCGCCGAGCAACTCGACGCCGTGGAAGGTTCCCCGATGATCGCGGTGCGCGTCCACCCGGCGATGGTCCCGGTCGAGCATCCGTTGGCGACGATCCGCGGCCCGTTCAACGCCGTCTTCGTCGAGGGCGACTCGGCCGGGGAGCTCATGCTGTTCGGCCGGGGCGCCGGTGGGCGCCCGACGGCGAGCGCGGTGCTCGGCGACGTCATCGACGCCGCCGGAACGCTCGGCCTCGAGGGCGGCCTCCGGTTCGCGCCGCGGCACCGAGCCGAGATCCGGCCGATCGGCGAGCTGCGCGCCCAGTACTACGTCGCGATCGACGTCTCGGACCGCCCAGGCGTGCTCGCCGCGGTGGCGGCGGTGTTCGGCCAGCACAACGTCTCGGTGCGCTCGATGGAACAGGTGGGCCTCGGTGACGAGGCACGTCTCGTCTTCATCACCCACCTCGCCCGCGAATCTGACCTGCAGGCGACCCTCGGCGACCTCGCCCGGCTCGACGCCGTGCGGCGGGTCGGCGGGTTGATCCGGGTCGCCGGCCAAGAGCGGGAAGAGGCGACGCCGGCGTGACGCGGAGAGCGAGGTCGAACGGTGCCGGCGCGTCGGCCTCGGCCGGCGGCACCTGGCCCGGCGTCATCCGTCGTTACGGCGCCTTCCTCCCCGTCTCCGGCGCGACGCCGGTCGTCACCCTCCTCGAGGGGAACACGCCGCTCCTCCCGGCACCGCGGCTCTCCGAGCGCGTCGGCGCCGAGGTCCACCTGAAGGTGGAGGGGTTGAACCCGACGGGGTCGTTCAAGGACCGCGGCATGACGGTCGCGATCTCCAAAGCTCTCGAGGAGGGCGCACGCGCCGTCGTCTGCGCCTCGACGGGCAACACCTCGGCGTCGGCCGCCGCCTATGCGGCCCGCGCCGGGATGACCTGCATCGTCCTCGTCCCGGAAGGCCACGTCGCGCTCGGCAAGCTCGCCCAGGCGCTCGTGCACGGCGCCCAGGTCCTCCAGGTGCGAGGCAACTTCGACGCCGCGCTCGTCGTCGTGCGCGAGCTGCCGTCGCGCGCGCCCATCGTCGTCGTGAACTCCGTGAACCCGTTCCGGATCGAGGGCCAGAAGACGGGCGCCTTCGAGATCGTCGACGCGCTCGGCGACGCGCCCGACGTCCACTGCATCCCCGTCGGCAACGCCGGCAACATCACGGCGTACTGGCGCGGCTACCGCGAGTACCACGCCGCGGGGAGGTCGACCCGGTTGCCCCGGATGCTCGGTTTCCAAGCCGCCGGTGCGGCACCGATCGTCCTCGGCCACCCGGTCGAGAGGCCCGAGACGATCGCCACGGCGATCCGGATCGGCAATCCGGCGTCGTGGACCGGGGCGACGGCGGCCGCCTCGGAATCCGGCGGCGCGATCAGCGCGGTGACCGACGACCAGATCCTCGACGCCTACCGGTTCCTCGCCGAGGAGGAGTCGGTCTTCTGCGAGCCCGCCTCGGCGGCGTCGGTGGCGGGCCTCCTGAAAGCCGACGTGCCGGCGGGCTCCAAGGTGGTCTGCGTCCTCACCGGAAACGGTCTGAAGGACCCCGACATCGCGATCAGCGGCGCCCGGCCACCGGAGGCGGTCGACGCGACGATCGACGCGGTCCTCGGCGCGCTCACGCTGTAGGGGGTCATCCTCGCCGCATCGCGCGGTGGCTGCGGGAGACGGCAGGAGCGACCTCGCCGAGCCGGGTTCGCTTGTTCCTTGCGTAATGGGGTCTTTTGAAACTGGCATCTCGCGTTAGCAGGCGTTAGGGGTTCATTAGATCGCTGGCTCAAGCGGCAACCCATCCGTAACGTCGGTGGCAAGACGGAAACGCCGTAACATCGCCATCGAAAGGGAGGGCACATGACCAGGGGAGCACACCGCTTCGCAGCGCTTTCCGGACTCGCGCTCGCGCTCGCGCTCACGGGCGGGATGCTGGCCTTCGTGGGGGTCGTGCCCGCGTCGGCCTCGTCGACGCTCGTGGTGACGGGACCGGCGAGTCCCCAGGCGACCGGGACGGGATTCGGCGTCACCGTCAACGGCGCGACCGTTTCGGCGATTGTCACCCTGGCGCTCACGACCGCGCCCGCGGGGAGCACGCTCACGTGCGCCGCGAACCCTGTGACGGCCAGCGCGAGTGGCGTGGCCACGTTCACCGGCTGCGCCATCAACGACCCGAGCACCGGGTCCGGTGACGTCATCGGGGCGACGGACCTCTCGGGCGACACCCCCGGCTCGAGCAGCGCGTTCGTCGTGCTCGGTCCGGCCAGCAAGCTCGTTTTTGCGACGGAGCCGTCCAGTTCGGCCACGGGCGGAACGCCGTTCGCGGTCCAGCCGGTCGTCTCGATCGAAGATGCCGTGGGCAACGTCGTCACGACGAACACCTCGCGGGTGACTTTGGCTCTCGCCGGGTCGCCAACGGGCGCGGCGATCACGTGCACAGCGAATCCGCTCGCCGCGACGGCGGGCGTCGCGACGTTCGCGGGCTGCGCAATCAACCTGGCGAACTCCTACACGCTCACCGCGAGCGACGGGACGCTCACGGTCGCGTTGAGCTCGAGCGTCGACGTGAGCGTCGGCTCTGCGGCGCGCCTCGGATTCACGACGGAACCGAGCACCTCGGCGGCGTCGGCAACAGCCTTCGCCGTCCAACCGGTCGTCTCGGTTGAAGACGCCGGTGGCAACCCGGTCTCCTCTGGCGCGGACAGCACCGCCTCCGTGACCCTGGCGCTCACGAGCGCCGCCGCTGGCACCTCGCTTACCTGCAAGGCGAACACGGTGGCGGCCGTGGCCGGCGTCGCGACCTTTGCGGGCTGCAGCATCAACGAGGCGGGGAAGTACACGCTCACCGCGAGCACTCCCGGGCTTACCTCCGGCGCGAGCACCGCAGTGACCGTGGGGGGGACGACGGCGATGGCCTTCACCCCCTCCCACCCGACAAGGATCCCCGCCGGGTCGAGCGCCACCTACACGGTGACGGTCACCGCGAAGTCGGGCTCAGGGGCCCTGACCGGGACGGTCACCTTCTCGGTCAACGGCACCGCCGAGTCACAGTGCACGAGCCTGGCGCTCAGCTCGGGCACGGCGAAGTGCTCGATCGCCTTTGACACCGCGCGCCGGTACGAGGTCACCGCGACATACGGCGGCGATCCGCTCTACACCGGCTCGTCGGCCCAGGTCGTCCAGGTGGTCCAGGACAGGTCGCTCCCCAAGGAGATCGACACCGTCCACCCCGCCGGGTCGCTCCCGCTCGGGGAGGCGTTCTACCTGCGGATTCACCTCTACGGCATCCGTGGCGCCGTCTCCGGGCTTGCCACTGTCAGATTTGCCGGGAAGGTGGTCTGCTCGGCGGCGCTGTCGAACGGCGTCGAGAACTGTGCGGCGAACTCGTCGCTCATCGGACCCGGGAGGCACAGGCTTGTCGTGATCTACCGAGCCCGGGGGTTCTACTTCTCGCACAATCAGGCCCTCGACGTCACGGTGACCTGATCGGACCTGTAGCCCGTCTCAGCTGGCGAGGGCCGTCGCCTCTCCCGGATTGAGAGAGGCGGCGGCCCTCGCCTTGTTGGCCCGGCAAAGGCCCTATCGCACCGGCCGTGAAGGCGCCCGCCCCCGGGGCCGGGCCGCGGCCTGGGTGGAGGGTGGACCGGGATGGACGCGTGCGGACGATCGTGTGGCGGGCGGCGGTTCCGACCGCGCGATCCGACGAACTCGCCCCCTAGTCTGCTGCGAGCGGGAACGGAAAAGACCAAGTTCAGGGGGGATCGGTGATGGTGGACGTCGCGCCCGACACGGTGACAGCCGGGGCCGTGCACGACGGGGCGGCTTTGCCGCCCCGGAGCTTCCAGATCGTGCCCGTGAGGGGGTTGCCGATCGTCGCCGTCGTCCTTTCGGGGCTCGTGACGGTGATCGCCACGAACACGCTCTGGGGGATCGACTTCTTCCACGTCGTCGGGGGCGGGCTGTGGACCGCGCTCGACCTGTTCCTCGGCTTCGTCATCGGGCCGATACTCGGGCGGCTCTCGATACCCGCGAGGATCGAGTTCAGCACGCGGTTGATGCCGAAGATGCTCCTCATCATGCCGACCCTCGTCGTTTGCACCCTCGGGGCGGGATGGCAGCTCGCCCGCCGTCTCGGCGATCTGAACTCGTCCTACCCGGAGCACGCCTGGCTCATCGCGGCCTTTGTCGTCGTGGCGCTCATGGCGGTCATCGCCCTGGGGCTCCTCGAGCCCGCCAACGTCGCCGTGCTCGTCGAGCTGCGCAAGGCGCGGCCCGACGGCGCGGTCATCGCCCGGCTGATGCGCCGTTTCATCGTGACCGCGGGGGTGACCGGGGCCCTGCAGGTGGCGACGCTCCTCATCATGACCAGGGTCGCCACGTCATGACCCGCGAAGAGCCCGCCGTCCCGTCCGTCCTCGAACGCCGCCTGCCGCCGGTCGCCGAGCTGGCGGTCGGGTCGCTTGCCCTCATGCTCGGGGGCGGCGTCTACCTCGCGGCGCACCTGCCGCGGCACCCGCCCCTCGGACCGGTCGTCGGGCTGCTCATCGCCGGGGCGGTCCTCACCTCGGTGGCGCTCGCCCTGCTCAGCCGGCTGCGGCCGTTCGCCTGGCGCACGTTCTTCCTGGTGGCGCGGTGGGCGCTGGCCGCCTACGCGGTCATCACCGGGGTCGGGGTGTTCATCTTCGTCTACGACCACACCGGCGGGAGCACGCTCGTCGTGCTCGTTCTGTCGCTCGTCGTCTTCGCCATCGACGTGCCGACCGTCATCGCTTTCACCGTCGCCCGGTACGAGCAGGCCGAGGGCCCTCCGGGCGCCTGAAACCGGCACGAAACGCGCTTCGTTGCCGCTTCTGCGGGGAGCCGTTACACTGTCGGTGTCACCAGCTTGTCCGAGGTGGTCTCGCGCGCGAGCCGATTCCCTCCAGCAGGTGACAGGAGATCCCGTACCTGTCGAGGTCGCATCCCGTAGTTCCGGTGCGAGTCGCTCGTCGAACTTCTGGGGGCCATGTCGGCGTTTCCCCCATCCCGTTCACGGCTCGACGTCTGATCCGCAGCCAAACGGAATTCATCGACCGCCGTGGCGCACCGATCGGGACCAGGTGCGGAATTCTCTGGCGATCTCAGATTTTCGACAATCCAGGAGCAGAACCGATGGCTGAACAGCAGCTCGAGCGCTCGATACTCGAACGCAAAGAACGCGACGAGCTTCACGCGATCGCGTCAGCGATGTCACTGACGCCCGCGCCGCGGTCGAAGAAGTCCGACATCATCGACCTCATCCTCGAGGCGACCGGTGTCGACGTCGACGGCGACGGGGCGACGAACGGTGACGGATCGAGCGCGCACACGACCACGCTCCTCGGGCGCGGCGGGGCGATCCCTGCTGACGGCGCCGAACTGGATTCCCGCACGATAAGAGACGAACCAGCAAGTGAGGTGGCGATGATGGACTCGGAAGACATCCCCGACACGTCGGATCCCGCGCCAGAGGGCGAGTACTCGGCCGAGGCGACCGAGGTTGCGACGCTTCTGCGCGACGCTCCCCGTGGGGCCGACGGTGACACCGCCGTCGACGTCGTATCCGCCGAGGAGGACCTCGACGAGCCTCGTCCCCGCACGGCCGACCGCCGCCCGCCACGGGGCGGTGTCAACCGCGAGACCCGTCCATCCGGCGACGGCCACGTCGACACGGCGAACCGGCGCAGCCGCCGTCGCCGGGGGCGCGAACGCGGCGACGTGCAGTCCGGCCAGGAGGTCCCGTGGCAGGGCGAGCTCGTCCCCGTGAAGGGCCTGCTCGACCTGCGCGATGAGGGTTACGGCTTCCTACGTACCGGCGGCTACCTGCCGAGCACGCGTGACGTCTACGTCTCGGTGAGCCAGGCCCGCCGTCTGGCTCTGCGCCGCGGCGACGCGATCGAGGGAGCGTGCCGACCCGCCGGCCCGAGCGAGAAGTACCCGGCGCTCATCCGCGTCGACACGGTCTCGGGGCTCACGCCCGACGAGGCCCGGCTCCGCCCGCGTTTCGAGGACCTCACGCCGCTGTTCCCGGACAGCAAGCTCAGCCTGGAGATGCCCGCCGACCCGAAGAACCTGACCTCGCGCATCGTCGACCTCGTCTCGCCGATCGGACGCGGCCAGCGGGGCATGATCGTCTCGCCCCCCAAGGCCGGCAAGACGTACGTGCTGAAGCAGATCGCCCACTCGATCGAGGCGAACAACCCGGACGTGCACCTCATCGTGCTGCTCGTCGCCGAGCGTCCTGAAGAGGTCACCGACATGCGCCGGACCGTGAAAGGCGAAGTGATCGCCTCGACGTTCGACCGGCCCGCCGACGAGCACACCGCCGTCGCCGAGCTGACGATCGAACGGGCGAAGCGGCTCGTCGAGCTCGGCCGCGACGTCGTCATCCTGCTCGACGGGATCACCCGGCTCGCCCGCGCCTACAACCTCGCCCAGCCCGCGACCGGCCGGATCATGTCCGGTGGCGTCGACTCCGGGGCGCTGTACCCGCCGAAGAAGTTCTTCGGGGCGGCCCGCAACGTCGAGGAGGGCGGGTCCCTCACGATCGTCGCCACGGCGCTCGTCGAGACCGGATCGAAGATGGACGAGGTGATCTTCGAGGAGTTCAAGGGGACCGGGAACATGGAGCTCCGGCTTGACCGGCGTCTCGCCGAGCGGCGCATCTACCCGGCGATCGACGTCAACGCGAGCTCGACGCGCCACGAGGAGCTGCTCTTCGACCGCAACGAGCTCCAGCAGGTCTGGAAGCTCCGCCGGGTGCTGAACGCGCTCTCCAGCGAGGGCAACTCCGCGGCCGGCCTCGAACTGTTGATGGACAAGATCCGCACGACGGCGTCGAACGAGGAGTTCCTCGCCGAGATCGCCAAGGCTCCACAGACGACGGCTTAGACCGGGAAGCGGCGGGTGAGACCGCCGCTACCATGAGGGGACCATGAAGACCGACATCCACCCGAGCTACGTCACGACGACGGTGCGGTGTTCCTGCGGGAACACCTTCACGACGCGATCGACCAAGGCGGAGCTCCACGTCGAGCTCTGCAACGAGTGCCACCCCTTCTACACGGGCAAACAGAAGCTGGTCGACACCGGTGGCCGCGTGGAGCGTTTCGAGCGCCGCTACGGCCCGCGCACGAAAAAGCGCAGCTGACCTGGCGCCTTCCGGCGCAGTGAACATCCTCTGAATGCCTGCCGTCTGAGCGGCGCCGCCCGGCGGCCCGCGCCGCCGTTCAACTTCGTCGGGTAACCGAGGCGCGTCGTCCTACGGTCTTGCCGCGGGTTGCCCCGTTGTCACCCGGCCACTCAGCGGTCGTTCACCGCGGCGTTGACGGGACGCCGACGGACGGCGTCAGGAGATCGTGATGTAGGCCGTCGTAGTCGCACCGTGCTTGACCGACGCGGTGACCTTCGCGTAGACGGGTCGTACCGACGCCCTGGCGAGCAGCTTCTTGCCTGCCGCGCTGGGGTGTTCGACGTCGACGACCTTGGACTTGCCCGACGGGATCGAGAACGAGGCGCTGCCGAGGGCGGTGCGGCTCGCGGCGAGCTTCAGCGTTCCCGAGCACGGTCCGTGGGAGCAGGAGAGCTTGACCGGGATCCGCTTCGGCGCGAGGCGAACGTGTTTCGACACGACGGTGACCGACGGCTTGGTCGGTGGGACCGTCGTCGTCGTCGCCATGGTGGTCGTCGTGGACCTCGGCAATGTGGTCGTGGTCGTGGTCGTGGTCGTGGTCGTGGTCGTGGTCGTGGTCGTGGCCGTCGTCGTCGTCGTCGGTGGGGGCGGCGTTGCCGAGCCCACGTACGCCTCGCCGAAGATGTTGGCCACGACGCACTCGTACGCCGAGACACAGGTGACCGCGTTCGCGTCCAGCGCGCCGGAGGGCGACGTGGGCGAACCGGCTCCGGACAGGTTGTTCGGGTCGAAGGTCAGCAGTTCGCCGTATCTGCCGACGGCGGTGCACTGGCTCGTCGAGGGACACGAGACTGACTGAAGCGCCTGGGAGTCGAGCTCGGTCGGTCCCGATGTCTTGTTCGCGAGACTCGTCGTCGGGGCGAAGGTCACCGCATAACCGGACGCGTCGACTTCGGTGCACTGCGAGGCCGTTGGACAGGAGACCGAGTTGAGCGTCATGCCCGACGCGTCGACCAGCTCCTGGCTGCCTACCGCGGGCGTGCCCTCCGGGTTGAACGTCACTTCGTTGCCATCGCCGTCGACGGCGGTGCACTGGGTAGCCGTGGGGCAAGAAACCGAATCGAGTGCGTCGTCCGTGGTGTCGTTGTCGACCTGCACCGGGCTTCCGGTCACGGCGCCCGTGGTCGGGGTGAACGTCACCTCGTAGCCGTCGGTGTCTACAGCCGTACATTGCCCTGTCGACGGGCAGGCGACGGAATCGAGCGCGTTAGAGCCGTCGATATCGACCGTACTCTTGGTTATGGATCCGGTGGTCGGATTGAACGTCGCCTCATCGCCGGAGTAGTCGACCACGGTGCACTGGGTTGCCGAGGGACAGGAGACCGAGTAGACGAAGTGCCCGGCGGTGTCGATCTGGTGGTCGGCGGGTGATCCGGGCGCCGAGGGATTGAACATCACCTCATAGCCCTGCTGGTCGACGGCGGTGCACTGGGTCGCTGAGGAGCAGGCGACCGATTCGTCCTGGCCCGCGGCGTCCACGGCGGTCAGTGTCCCGGTCAGAGTTCCGTTAGCCGGGAGGAACGTCACCTCGTCGCCATCGCGGTCGGCGACGGTGCACTGGGTGGTCGAGCCCGACGGGCAAGCCACCGACGTGGAGAAATAGACGCCGGTGTTGTTGGAGTCGACCTGGACGGCGGCTTCGATCGAGGAGAACGGATACGGGTCGAAGGTCACCTCCTTTCCGTAGTAGTCGACGGCCGTGCACTGCGAGGCCGTGGGACAGGCGACGGAGAAGATTTCTATCGTGCCGTCGATCGTGGTCACTGACCCGTCCAGTGCTGCCGTGGTCGGGACGAACGTCACCTCTTTGCCGCTCTGGTCGACGGCCGTGCACTGCGAGGCCGTGGGACAGGCGACGGATACCAGGTCCGTTGCATCTCCCGAGGAGGCACTCTTGGTTACGACTCCCGTGGTCGGGACGAAGGTCACCTCCGCGCCGGCAGGGTCGACGGCGGTGCACTGGGTGGTCGAAGGACAGGCGACGGCATTCAAAGTGTTACCGGCGGTGTCGACCTTGGTCAGCAACCCGGTCAGTGCTCCCGTGGTCGGATTGAAGGTCACTTCGTAGCCATAGCCGTCGACGGCGGTGCACTGCGAGGCCGACGGGCAAGCCACCGACGTGACGGGTTTGACGGCACTGTGGTTGTCGACTTGGACCGGACCTTCGGTCACCGCTCCCGTGGTCTGGTTGAAGGTCACCTCGTTTCCGTAGACGTCGACGGCGGTGCACTGGGTGGCCGTGGGACAAGAGACCGACTTGAGAAACTCGTTGATGTCGACCAGGTAGTGGGTGGGCGTCCCGGGCGAGGTCGGGTTGAAGGTCACCTCGCCGCCGGTCGTGTCGACCTCGGTGCACTGCGTGGTCGAGTAACAGGAGACCGCCGCCGGGGCTTGGCCGTAGCCGGCGGAGTCCACCAGAGACGGGGAGGACCAGGTGAGCGAGACCACGCCCGCCTGGGACGAGGAGACCTGCAGCGCGACGAACAGCCCTGCGATCAACGGGATGAGCGCGAGGGCGGTACGGAGGCGGATTCCACGGCTACGACGACTCATGCTGAGCCTCCCGAGCGATCGGTTTGTGCACACGATCACGTTGCTGACGGCGAGGAAGATACCAAGAAACGAGAGAACGCGCCGCGAGACGAACTGCCAAGCCTTCGGGGTCCCGACGTCGTACGGGCCAGACGCCAGTCGATCGTCCCGCGGCGTCGCCGGTCCCCGGCGGAAGGCCGTGTGGTCGGTCCCGCTGCCTCCTTTCCGAGCAGGTCAGGGCCAGGACTGCGAACGAATGGCGGGTAGCCTTGACGCGTGCCGGAAGGGGCCCGATTCGCGGAACTCGAGCGCGAGTACGAGGATGTCCTCGCGCAGCTCGCGGAACCCGAGGTTTCCTCGGATCGCAGGCGTGTCCTTGAGTACTCGCGGCGCCTCAAGGCGCTCGAACCGGTCGTCCGGGTGATCCGCGCGCTGCGTGGTGCCGAGGGAGATGTCGCGGCGGCCCGCGAGATGGCCGACGACGCGCCGCCCGAGGAGCGCGAGCTCGCCAGATCGCAGCTCGCCGGGGCGGAGGAACGCGCGGCCGAGCTCGAGGCCGAGCTCGGTCGGTTGCTCGTCCCCCGTGACGAGAACGACGGCAGGAACGTCATCGTCACGATCCGCGGCGCCGAGGGCGGCGCCGAGGCGAACCTGTTCGCGCGGGACCTCTACGACATGTACCTGCGCTACGCGGACCGCCACCACTGGCGCGTCGAGGTGCTCAACCTGCAGGCCTCCGATCTCGGCGGCATCGACGAGGCGACCTTCGTTGTGAAAGGAGCCGATGCCTGGCAGCGGCTGAAGCATGAAGGTGGTACGCACCGCGTCCAGCGTGTCCCGGTCACCGAGTCCCAGGGACGGATCCACACCTCGTCGGCCGCCGTCGTGGTGCTCCCGGAGGCCGACGAGGTGGAGGTCGAGATCGACCCCGCGGATCTCCGGATCGACGTCTACCGCTCGACCGGTCCCGGCGGGCAGTCCGTGAACACGACCGATTCGGCGGTCCGGATCACCCACGTGCCGACCGGCCTTGTCGTCGCCATGCAAGACGAGAAGAGCCAGATCCAGAACCGGGCGAAGGCGATGCAGGTCCTGCGGGCCCGCCTCGCGAAACTTGAACGTGACCGGCTGGACGCCGAGCTCTCCCGCGAGCGCCGCGAGCAGGTGGGTGGAGGGGGTCGCGCCGACAAGATCCGCACGTACAACTTCAAGGAGAACCGCGTCACCGACCACCGCGTCGGCCTCACGCTGCACAAGCTGGACCGCATCCTCCAGGGTGATCTCGACGAGCTGGCCGACGCGCTCCTCGCCGATGAACGAACCCGGCAGCTCGGCGCGTCCCGCTGAGGCGCGGACGTGGCGTGAGCTCGTCAGCGCGGCGCGGGCGGTCCTCGGCGACGGGAACGAGGCGATGATCCTCGGTGAGGAGGCAGCCGGGTCCTCGCGGGCGGATTTCGTCCTTGCCATGGACACCATCCCGGAAGATCCGGACCGGGCGCGATTCGGTGCCCTCGTCGAGCAGCGCTCGCACGGCGCGCCGCTCCAGCACGTCGTCGGGCACTGGGGGTTCCGCCGCCTCGACCTCGTCGTCGACGGGCGCGTCCTCGTACCCCGGCTGGAGACCGAGTTCACCGTCGAGGTGGCCCTTGGTGAGCTCGCGGCGCGGGACACGCCCGACGCCCGCACGCTCGCCGTCGACCTCGGGACCGGGTCGGGGGCGATCGCCTGCTCGCTCGTCGCCGAGCTCCCCGGCGTGTCGGTGGTCGCGACCGATCTCTCGCCTGCGGCCCTCGAGGTCGCGAAGTTGAACCGGGCCCGTCTCGATCCAGGGGAGGCCGACCGGATCGAGTTCCGCCTCGGCGACTGGTACTCGGCCCTCGACCCGGCGATGGCCGGCAGGGTCGACCTCGTCGTCGCGAACCCGCCGTACGTCGCGGCGTCGGAGTGGCGCGGCCTCGACCCGGTCGTCCGAGATTTCGACCCTCCCGGCGCGCTCATCGCCGGAGAGACGGGGCGCGAGGCGATCGAGGAGATCGTGAGAGGGGCGCCCGCCTGGCTGAGGGACGGCGCGCCGGTCGTCGTCGAGATCGCGCCGGACCAGGCACCCGCCGTGGCGGCGTTTGCCGCCGATTGCGGAGCTCAAGTCGTCGACGTGCGACGTGACCTCACCGGCCGGGACCGCGTCGTCGTCGCGCGCTGGAGACTGTGAGCCCCGTGACATCCGTCGCGGACCTCGCCCTTGCGCTGGAGCGCGGTCGTGTCGTCGGGATCCCGACGGACACGGTGTACGGGCTTGCTGCAGCGCTGTCCCGGCCCGCCGCGGTCGACGAGCTCTTCGTCTTGAAGGGCCGGCCCCGCGACTTGGCCATCCCCGTGCTCGTCGCCGACCTCGCGCAGGCCGAGACCGTGGCCGGCGCAAGCGACCCGCGGCTCACCATCCTCGCGAACCGCTTCTGGCCGGGCGCGCTGACGGTTGTCGTCCGCCGAGGCGCAGGGTCCGATGTGGTACTCGGCGGCGACCCGAGGACGGTCGGTGTGCGCTGCCCCGACGACGACGTCATCCGGGCGCTGTGTCGGCGTGTCGGGCCGCTCGCCGTCACCAGCGCCAATGAGCACGCGGGTCCTCCTGCAACGACCGCCGAGGCGTTCTCGTCGATCTTCGGAGACCGGGTCGGGGTCGTCCTCGACGGTGGACTGCGGGACGAACCGCCCTCGACGGTCGTCTCGATCATCGAGGGTGAGCCGCGCTGCGTGCGGGAGGGAAGGATCCGGTTCGCCGACGTGACGGCGGCGCTCGCGGGGCCGTGACAGCGGTGAACGGAGGCCCGAGGAGCCTGCGCGGCGGACGCGGACGTCGTGGCGAGCCGCCCGTTGCCGGGAGGCGCGGCCTGCCAGCCGCGTAGACTGCTCGGTCATGCGCTTCGCCCTGGGTGCTGACCACGCCGGTCTCCACTTGAAGGACCTCCTCGGCGCTTACCTCGCGGCGGGCGGCCATGAGGTCATCGACTTCGGTACCGATTCGGAAGCGGCGGTCGACTATCCCGATTACGCCGCGATGGTCGGTCACGCGGTGGTCGCGGGCGAAGCGGATTTCGGGCTGTGCATCTGCGGGACCGGCATCGGCGTCGCGATGGCGGCGAACAAGATCCGCGGTGTGCGCGCCGCCATGGTCCACGACGTGACCTCGGCGCGACTCGCACGCGCGCACAACGACGCCAATGTCATCTGTTTTGGTGCCCGGCTGATCGGGACGGTTGTCGCCACGGACGCGCTCGACGCGTTCATCGCGACTCCCTTCGCGGGAGGGCGCCACGTGCCCCGGCTGGAGAAGATCGCGCGTATCGAAGAGAGCCAGTGACGGCTTTCTCCCCTGACGCGCTCGAAGGTGACGCCGAGGTCGCCCGCATCCTCGCCGCCGAGCTCCGTCGGCAGCGGACCACGATCCAGCTCATCGCCTCGGAGAACTTCACTTCCCCCGCCGTCCTCGCCGCGACCGCCTCGGTGCTCACGAACAAGTACTCCGAGGGTTACCCGGGTCGCCGGTACTACGGGGGCAACGTCTTCGCGGATGAGGTCGAGGACCTCGCCCGCGAGAGGGCGAAAGCGCTGTTCGGGGCCGAGCACGCCAATGTCCAACCCCACGCCGGGGCCTCGGCCAACCTCGCGACGTACCTCGCTCTCATCGAACCGGGCGACACGGTCCTCGCGATGCGCCTCGACCAAGGAGGCCACCTCACCCACGGCTCGCCGGTGAGCGTGACGGGCAAGATGTACCGGTTCGTCTCCTACGGGGTGACCCCCGCGCAGGCCGACGGTTCCGGCGAGCGCATCGACCTCGACGAGCTCGCCGATCTCGCCCGCCGGGAGCGCCCGAAGCTGATCATCGCCGGCACGACGGCGTACACGCGGCTCATCGATCCCAAGCCCTTCCGGGCGATCGCCGCCGAGGTGGGGGCGCTATTCATGTTCGACGCCGCGCACCCGGCCGGGCTCATCGCGGCCGGCGTGCACCCGAGTCCCGTCGGCGTCGCCGACGTCGTCACCTTGACGACGCACAAGACGCTGCGGGGGCCGCGTGGCGGGGCCATCCTCACGGGCGAGCAGCACGCGCGCGCGATTGACGCGTCTGTCTTCCCGGGCCTGCAGGGCGGGCCACTCGAACACGTCATCGCGGCGAAGGCGGTCGCGTTCGCCGAGGCGGCCCGTCCGTCGTTCAAGGAGTACGCCGGAAAGGTGCTGCGCAACGCGGCAGCGCTCGCCGCCTCGCTCGCCGACGAGGGCTTCCGCCTCGTCGCCGGGGGGACGGAGAACCATCAGGTCATCGTCGACCTGCGCTCGTTCGACCCCGAGCTCACCGGCAAGGCCGCCCAAGACGTCCTCGACAGGACCGGAATCACTTGCAACCGCAATCAGATCCCGAACGACCCGCGCTCGCCGTTCGTGACGAGCGGCCTGCGACTCGGAAGCCCCGCCGAGACGACCGCGGGGATGGGCGAACCGGAGATGAGAAGGGTCGGCGAGCTGCTCGCAACCGTGCTGCGCCACCGAGACGACGAGAAGGTGCTCGCGGAGGTGCGCGCCGAGGTCCACGAGACGTGCGCCAAGTTCGACCCGTACCGGTCGTTTGGGCCCTTGCCGGAGGCAACGGGCGAGGGAGGCGGGTCCCCTTAGTGGGACTGTACGGCGAGTACGCCCTCGTCTTCGTCGTGGCGGCGGTCGCGACGTACCTGCTCGCTTTCCCGATCCGGCGGGCCGCCTTCCATATTGGCGCCGTCGCCGCACCTGACGAGTCCCGTACGCACAGCGCTCCCGTTCCGACGATCGGCGGCGCGGCGATGTTCCTCGGTTTCGCCGTCGCGATGGTCTTTGCCTCCCAACTCGGCGCGCTCGGGCACGTCTTCCGGGGGTCCTCCGAGCCGGCCGGGGTCGTCCTCGCCGCGCTCGTCATCTATCTCGTCGGGCTCGTCGACGACATCCGCAACATCTCGCCGCCGGCGAAGGTGGCCGGCCAGGTCCTCGCGGCGATGGTTCTCGTGTTCCTCGGGATCACGATGTACTACTTCAAGATCCCGTTCGTCTCCACGATCTTCGTGCTCTCGCCGTCGATCCTGCCGCTCGTCACGGCGATCTGGGTCGTCGCCATGGCGAACGCCGTCAACCTCATCGACGGGCTCGACGGGCTTGCCGCCGGGATCATCGCCATCGCCGCCGGGACGCTGTGCATCTACGGCCTGCGCCTCGAGGTGCTGGGCAACCTCTCGGCTGACAACCTCGGACCGGTGATCGCGGCGATCACCTGTGGGGTCTGTGTCGGCTTTCTGCCCCACAATTTCCATCCGGCCCGCGTGTTCATGGGCGACGGCGGGGCGCTGTTCCTCGGGTTGTTGATGGCGGCCGCGACGATGGTGATCGGGGGCCGCACCTCGGCGAACGGGGCGGCGGCGACCGACGTCACCGGCCTCACGTTCTTCCGCTTCGCGCCCTTTTTCATCCCCTTCTTCATCCTCGGGGTGCCGATCCTCGACATGGCGTTCGCGATCGTGCGGCGCACCGTGCGGGGCACGTCGTTCGCCGAGCGGGATCTCGGCCATCTTCACCACCGGCTCGTGCGGCTCGGGCACGGCCACCGGCGGGCCGTGCTGATTCTGTGGGCTTGGACCGCCGTCCTTTCGATCTTCGTCCTGCTCGTGACGTTCGGGCTGCACTACAGCGCCTTTGTCCCGTTCGGGGCGGTGTTCCTCGTGGCGGTGCTCTACACCGTCTTCCTTCCGGGTGGCCGGGCGCCCGCGCCGCAACCGCAGGTCGTCGCCGTGGGCGCCGACGCCGCGGAGGCGGGTACCGGCCCGGCAGGGGCGCCGCCGATGCCGGTCCTTGTGTCGGGGGCAGCCGGCGTCGCGGTGGCGGGCGAACCGGATCTCACCGCGCCCCGGTCGCGACGGCGCCGGCGTGTCGTGCGCCGGGCGCGCCGTTCCCACGGCGCCAACGCTCCGCCCCGCCCCGACCCGGGAATTGGCACTCCACCTGCGCATATTGTCCGCCCAAGTGACGAGATGGGAGGATGATCCCAGCGTGTCAAGGCGGCCGGGCCCGACGTACGTCGAGCTCGCTGGCATGGGCGTCACGGCCGGGGCCTGCGTGGGCATCGGCGTCGGTGTCGGTTACTGGATCGGGGCGGTATCAGGGGCCGGGGCGGTTGTGACGTTCGCCGGATTGGCCGTGGGGTCGTTTGCCGCCGTGGCCGCGATGTATTTCAAGATCAAGCGGTACCTGTAACCTCCGTGCTGCCCGGCCTGTTCGCGGCGCACGAGGAATCACACATGGATATGGACCGGATCACGACGTTGTTCGAGCAACTCCCGCTGCCCGAGATCGCGCGCCTCGTGCGGCGCACCGTCTGGGCGGCCATCGCCATCGGCGTCGTCGCCCTCGCCATTTCGGCGGTCGTGGGCTACGTGCTCGTCGGTGTCGGCGCCTGCCTCGGGCTCGGGCTCGGGCTCGGCAACATCCGGCTCGTCTCGCGCGCCGTCGCGAGGGCGAGCGCGAGGCCGCTCGCCCATCCGCGGCGCGCCCTCGCATCGAGCACACTCTTCCGTCTCGCCGCGACGACCGCCATCGTCATCGGGCTGGCGTTCGTCTCGGTGCAGCTCGCTTTCGGCGTGGCGGGGGGGATCGCGCTCTTCTATCTCGCCTACGTCACGAGCCTCGTCCGGTCGCTCCTCCAGCACGGGACGTCAGGGGTCGCGCTGTGACCGGAGGCATCGTGGCGACGATCACCATCGGCTCGCACATCACGTGGCGGGTGTTCGGACAGACGATTGACGTCGACACCGTGTTTTCGACTCTCGTCGCCGGGGCGATCCTCCTCGGGGTCGGTTTCTACCTGCGGGCCAGGGCGACCTCGGGGGTGCCGGGGAAGCTCCAGCTCGCCGTCGAGACGATCCTCGACGCCGCCGACAACCAGGTGAGCTCCGCGATGGGCGAGGCAGGTCGTGCGGTCGTCCCGCTCGCTTTCACGCTGTTCGTCTTCATCCTCGTCGCCAACTGGCTCGAGCTCATACCGACCGGCCACTCCCCGCAGTACCTGCCGTCGCCTTCGGCCGACATCAACTTCACGGCGGCACTCGCGGTGTTCGTCATCGTGCTTGTGCACGTGACCTGGATCCGCAAGCAGGGCTGGCGAGCCTACCTGGGACATTACGTGCGCCCTTACAAGCTGCTGTTCCCGATCAACGTGGTCGAGGAGCTCGTCAAGCCGGTCACACTCGCCTTGCGGCTCTTCGGCAACATCTTCTCGGGGGCGGTGCTGCTCCTCATCATCGCCACACCGGCGCTGGCGAAGTGGATCGCGCCGATCCCGATCCTCGACACGGTCTGGAAGCTGTTCGCCGGAGTGTTCGTCGGGCCGATCCAAGCGTTCATCTTCTCGTTGCTCACGATCCTCTACTTCCAGTCGGCGCTCGCCAGCGAGCCCGAACTCGCGTCAGGCAAGTCGCACTAGTCAAGGTTCTTCGTCCACCCACGACAGGAGAGAGATATGGCAGACACGACGCAGCAGGCGATCCAGCTCGCCGGCGCGCTCATCGGTGGCGGGCTCGCGCTCGGTGGTGGTGCCATCGGCGCGGCGATCGGTGACGGTCTCGCGGGCAGTCAGACGATCGCCGGGGTCGCGCGCCAACCGGAGGCGCAGGGCCGTCTGTTCACGATCATGTTCATCATCATTGGCCTCGTCGAGGCGATGTACTTCATCAACCTGGTCTTCATGTTCCTGTTCGTCTTCGTGCTCTACAAGAAGTAGCCGGAACCGTGCTTGTCGCGAGCTCTTCGGGGTCGACCTCGAACTTCATCGTGCCGAACGGCACGTTCATCGTGGAGCTCGTCATCTTCGTCGTCGTGCTCGGCGTGATCGCGAAGTTCATCCTCCCTTCCCTCCGCAAGGTGCTCGACGAGCGCGGCAAGACGGTTACCGACGCGCAGCGGGCGTCAGACGCCGCCCGGGCGGAGGCGGCGCGGCTCGACGAGGAGCGGGCGGCCGTGCTCGCGAACGCGCGGGCGGAGGCGCGCACCATCCTCGAGCAGGCGTCGCGTTCCGTCGACGACCTGATCAAGGAGGCGCGGGCGCGAGGACAGGTCGAGTTCGACCGCCGGCTGGCCAGTGCGGCGGTCGCCATCGAGGACGAACGGCGGCGCGTCCACGACGCCGTCATGGCAAGAGCAGTCGATCTCGTCGTCGCGGCGGCGGAACGGATCGTCGGCGACGGTGTCGACGCGGAGCACCACCGGGACGCGATCGCCGCCGAGCTCGCCGGCGCCGACGCGCCGGTGAACGGCGAATGACGGGCGGCGCATGATCCTCGCCTCCGCGGACTTTGGATTGTCCTTCGCCCTCGAGTGGGTGGCGCTCGGCGTCGTCGCGTGGTTCGTCGTGCGCGTGTTCCCGGTTCCCTACCTCCGGCCCCGAATGAACGCCCGGGTGGAGGCGATCAGGGCTGAGCTCGCGGCCGTCGAGCAGTCGCGACTCGACGCCGCCGAACTCGTGGCCGAGCGCACCGCGTCGCTCGACGAGGCGAGACGACAAGCCGAGGCGATCGCCACCCGGGCGCGCGAGAGCGCGGCACGTCTCATCGCCGAGGGGAACGTGCGCGCCGGGGCCGAGTACGCCCAGGCGCTCGCCCGGGCGGATGCGGCGATCACGCTCGCCGTCGCCCTGGTGCGCGAGCAGGTGATCAGGGAAGTCGGAGCACTCGTCGTCACGGTGGCGGCGAAGGTCGTCGCAACCGAGCTCGACGCTGCCGGCCACCATCGCCTCATCGACGAGGCCATCGCCGCTGCCGAGTCGGAAAGGGCGAGCTAGCGATGCGCGAGCTCATCCGTGGCTACGCCGCCGCCGCCTTAGAGTCCGCCGCGACGGCGGGCCGCCTTGACGCCGCCGGCGGCGACCTCGTCGGGTTCGCCCGGGCGCTCACCTCGTCGGAACGGCTGCGTCTTGTCCTTTCCGACCCGATGAACGCCATGACGGCGCGGCGCGCCGTCGTGGCGGACCTGCTCGCCGGCAAGGCGACCCCCGAGGCCGCGGCGCTCCTGTCGTTTGCGGTGCGGGTCGAGCGGCCGGCGGAGCTCGCCCTCTCGGCGTCACTGCTCGTGGAGCTCGCCGACGCCGAGCGTCGCCGGGTCGAGTCGCACGCGACGGTCGAGATGGAGCCGGCGGCGGTCCGCGGGGTCATACGCGAGCGGATCCGCGGTTTTTCGGAGCGCGTCCTGCAGGAGTTGTCCGCGACCCACGATGTGGACGAGGTCGAAGACGAGTTGTTCGCCATCGCGCGCCTGGTCGACGCCAACCGGGCGCTGCGCCAGACGCTCGGGGACGCGAACCTGCCGCTCGCCGGCAGGTTCGCGGTCGTCGACGACCTGTTCGGGTCGGTCTGCCGTCCGGCGACGGTCCGGCTCGTGCGCTACGCGTTGCGCGCCGGGCGACTGCGGGACCTCGTCGGCACCTTGGAGTGGCTGGTCGAGCTGGCCGCCGCGGAGCGCGGCCGTCGGGTTGCCACGGTGCGCACCGCCGTCGCGCTCCGACCGGCCGAGAAAAGGCGCATTGCCGCCGCGCTCGGCAGGATCACGGAGCGCGACGTCGAGGTGCGCGAGATGGTCGATCCGACGGTCGTGGGCGGTCTCCTCGTCTCGGTCGGCGACCTCGTCATCGACGGCACGGTCCGGTTGCGCCTCGAGCGCCTCCGGGACGTCCTCGCCCAGGCGAGCTGAGGGCTAAGAAGGACAGATCATGGCCGAGTTGAGGATCAGCGCCGACGAGATCAACGCCGTGCTGGCGCGGCACGTCGACGAGCTGACGACCGACGTCGGGGCCGAGCAGGTCGGGCGCATCGTCGAGGTCGGCGACGGGATCGCGCACATCGCCGGGTTGCCGCACGCCTCGGTGAACGAGTTGCTCGAGTTCGAGAACGGGACGTTCGGGCTCGCGCTCAACCTCGACGAGGACGAGATCGGGGCGATCGTGCTCGGCGATGTCGAGGGGCTCGACGAAGGTCAGACCGTCCGGACGACCGGGCGGATCCTCTCGGTGCCCGTCGGCGACGCGCTCCTCGGGCGGGTCGTCAACCCCCTCGGCGAGCCGATCGACGGCAAGGGCCCGCTCGGCGACGTCGAGCTGCGGCGTCTCGAGGTGCAGGCCCCGGGGATCATCGACCGACAGCCGGTGTGCGAGCCGTTGCAGACCGGGATCAAGGTGATCGACGCGATCACGCCGATCGGGCGAGGACAGCGGGAGCTCCTCATCGGGGACCGCAAGACCGGCAAGACGACGATCGCCGTCGACACGATCATCAATCAGCGCGGCACGGGAGTGAAGTGCATCTACGTCGCGATCGGCCAGAAGGGTTCGACGGTCGCCCAGGTCGTCGCGACCCTCACGGCCCACGACGCCCTGAGCTACACGGTCGTCGTCGCGGCGCCCGCCTCGGAGCCGGCGCCGTTCAAGTACCTCGCTCCCTACGCCGGCTGCGCGATGGGTCAGCACTGGATGGAGCGCGGCGAGCATGCGCTCGTCGTCTACGACGACCTGTCGAAACAGGCCGACGCCTACCGCCAGCTCTCGCTGCTGCTCCGCCGCCCCCCAGGTCGGGAGGCCTACCCCGGCGACGTCTTCTACCTGCACAGCCGGCTGCTCGAGCGGGCCGCCAAGCTCTCGGACGAGTCGGGCGGCGGGTCGCTCACCGCCCTGCCGATCATCGAGACCAAGGCCGGCGACATCGCGGCCTACATCCCGACCAACGTCATCTCGATCACCGACGGCCAGATCTTTTTGGAGACCGACCTTTTCAACTCCGGGGTGCGCCCGGCGATGAACATCGGGAACTCCGTCTCGCGTGTCGGCGGCGCCGCCCAGGTGAAGGCCATGAAGTCGGTCGTCGGTTCGTTGAAGATCGACCTCGCCCAGTTCCGGGACCTCGAGGCGTTCGCGACGTTCGGTTCCGAGCTCGACAAGGCCTCCCAGGCCCAGCTCGATCGCGGCTACCGCCTGATCGAGCTGATGAAGCAGGGTCACAACGAGCCGATGCCCGTCGAGGAGCAGATCGTCGTCATCTACGCCGGCGTGCACGGGTTCGTCGACGCCATCGCGGTCGGCGACGTCACGCGCTTCGAATCGGTCCTGCGCGCCGACTTCCGATCGGCGCACCCCGACATGCTCGAGCTCATCAGGTCGACGGGGGAGCTGCCCGAGACGGCCGGGTTCGAGGCCGCCATCGGTGACGTGGCGGCGGCCTTCGCCAAGGACCCCGACGCCCTCGCCGCGCCCGAGGACGCGGCGCCCGTCGCCACTGCGGAGCTTGCGCCGGAGGAACCCGTGACGACCGACCCGCGGAACTGATCGATGTCCTCCGGCCAGGAACGCGTCCTTCGGCGCCGGATCCGCTCGATCGAGTCGACCGAGAAGCTGACCCGGGCGATGGACCTCATCTCGGCGTCCCAGATCGTGCGCGCCCAGAACCGCATCGCGGCAAGCCGTCCCTACGTCGAGGGGATCGGGGAGATCCTCGCGATCACGAACGCCGATCTCGGCCGGGCCTCGCCGCTCGGCGGCGTGCCCGGTGACCCGCGCCACGTCCTCGTCGTCGCCGTCGTCGCCGACCGCGGGCTTTGCGGCGCCTACAACTCGAACGTGCTGCGCACGGCCGACCGGGTGATGCGCGCCGGCGAGGACGAGGGCCGCGCCTACTCGCTCGTCACCATCGGGCGCCGGGCCCAGCGGTACTTCCGGTTCCACGGGAGGGAGATCGAGACGGCGTTCGTGAAGATGACCGAACGGCCGTCCTACGAGGACGCCTGTCGGGTCGCCCGGGAGCTGACGGTCCCGTTTCTCGCTGGCAGCGTCGATCTCGTCCAGCTCGTCTCGACGCGCTTCCGTTCCGCCGGGATCCAGGCCGTCGAGGTGCGTCAGCTTCTCCCGCTCGCACCGACGGGGGGCGCGCTCGGCGCGGGCACCGTCGCGGAGCCCCGTCCGCACGCGGGCTTCTACGACTTCGAACCGGAGGCCCCGGACCTGCTAGCCGCGCTCGTCCCGAGTTTCGCCGAGGCGGCGATCTTCGAGGCGCTCCTGGAGGCCTCGGCCTCGGAGCACACCGCCCGCCAGCGGGCGATGGCGGCGGCGACGGAGAACGCCGAGGATCTCTCGACGACGCTCGGCCGGACGATGAACCGCGTCCGCCAGGATTCGATCACGACCGAGATCATGGAGATCGTGGGTGGTGCCGAGGCGTTGCGGCTCGCCGGTCGCGCGCCCGGTTCCGAGACGACGACCGACAGTCTCAGCGAGGAGTAGAGGCATGGCGACAGAACGTGCCCAGTCGGACCCCGGGGGCGGGCCGCTCGAGAACGGCCGGATCGTCTCGATCGCCGGTCCCGTCGTCGACGTCGAGTTCCCTCCGCACGCCCTGCCGCCGATCAACACGGCGCTCGAGATCGACCTCGAGCTCGAGGGCGTGGCGGTCGTCATCACCGCCGAGGTGGCGCAGCAGATCGGCGAGGGGCGCGTCCGGTGCATCTGCATGAAGCCGACCGACGGCCTGGAGCGCGGCGCCGTCGTGCGCAACACCGGCCAGGGGATCACCGTGCCCGTGGGCGACAACGTGCTCGGCCACGCCTTCGACGTCATCGGCAATCCGATCGACACCGATGACATCGGAGTGGTCGCCGACCGCTGGGAGATCCACCGCGACCCGCCGCCGTTCGACGAGCTCGAGCCGCGCCGCGAGATGTTCGAGACCGGGATCAAGGTGATCGACCTGTTGGAGCCGTACGTGCAGGGCGGCAAGATCGGCCTGTTCGGCGGCGCCGGCGTCGGCAAGACCGTCCTCATCCTCGAGATGATCAATCGTGTCGCCAAGCAGCACGGTGGTGTCTCGGTCTTCGCCGGGGTGGGCGAGCGGACCCGTGAGGGGAACGACCTCTGGCTCGAGATGCAGTCTTCGGGCGTCATCGACAAGGCGGTCCTCGTCTTCGGGCAGATGGACGAGCCGCCCGGCGTCCGGCTGCGGGTCGGTCTCAGCGCCCTCACGATGGCGGAGTACTTCCGCGACGTGAAGCACCAGGACGTGCTTTTGTTCGTTGACAACATCTTCCGCTTCGTCCAGGCGGGTTCCGAGGTGTCGACGCTCCTCGGGCGGATGCCGTCCGCCGTCGGCTACCAGCCGACGCTCGCCGACGAAATGGGCCAGCTCCAGGAGCGGATCACGTCGACGCGGGGCCGATCGATCACTTCGGTGCAGGCCGTCTACGTGCCGGCGGACGACTACACCGACCCGGCGCCGTTCACGACGTTCGCCCACCTCGACGCCACGACCGAGCTGTCGCGCCAGATCGCGGCGCTGGGGATCTACCCCGCGGTCGACCCGCTTGCCTCGACGAGCAGCATCCTCGCCCCCGAGGTCGTCGGCGAGCGCCACTACGCCTGCGCGAGCGCCGTGAAGCGGATCCTCCAGCGTTACCGCGACCTGCAGGACATCATCGCCATCCTCGGTCTCGAGGAGCTGTCCGAGGAGGACCGGTTGACGGTGACCCGGGCGCGCAAGATCCAGCGGTTCCTGTCGCAGCCGTTCTTCGTCGGCGAGGTCTTCACCGGCCTGCCCGGCGTCTACGTCGACGTCGACGAGACCGTCCGCAGTTTCGAGGCGCTCATCGGTGGGGACCTCGACGACATCCCGGAGCAGGCGTTCCTGAACGCCGGCGGCGTCGACGACGTCCACGCGAAGTCCAAGCAGCTCGAGAGCGCCTGAGGGGACGCGGACTGTGGGGACGCCGTTCCACGTCGAGCTCCTCACGCCGGAGCGGACGCTGTACTCCGGTGATGCGGGCGAAGTTTCGCTGCGCACGACGGAAGGTGAGATCACCTTCCTCGCCCGCCACGAGGACTACGTCGGCGTCGTGGACGTGACCGTCGTGCGCATCGGGAGCGCGGAGGGCGATGGTGGCGACGGGACCGGCGGGGCGCCGGCGGAACTGCGCGCCGCGGTCCACGGCGGTTTCGTGCACGTCGATCGCCGGGGCGTCGTCATCATGGCGCCCGCGGCCGAGCTCGGCCCGGAGATCGATGTCGGGCGCGCCCGCGCCGCGCTCGCCGCGGCCGAGGAGCGGATCAATGCCGCGCCGTCGCCGACCGAGGTGGCGACGGCGCCCGGTCACCCGGATCCCGGGGCGGTGCCCGGCCCGCGCGCCGACGACCCGGCGCAGGTGGCCGCCCGGCGCGCCCGGGTCCGTCTCGAGGCGGCGGGAGCCACCGCCCGGTCGTGACGGCCGGCCGGGGTCCCGCCCCCGCCGGCGTGCCCGGGCGCGCCGGCGTACCGGCGACCCGCCGGCGCCTGCTCGTCGCCATGACCGTCGCCGGCGAAGCGGCCCGCGAGATCGACGGCCTGCGGCGCGCCCTCGGCGGCTCCGGGCTCGGCCGCATCGACCCGCACGTCACGCTCGTCCCACCCGTCAACGTCCGCGAGGCAGAGCTCGCCGAGGTGCTCCGGCTCGTTCGCGGCGTCGCGGCCGAGGCTCCCGCCGAGGTCGTGCTCGGGCCGGCGCGCACGTTCGCCCCGCGAACCCCCGTCGTCTACCTCGAGGTGGGCGGGGACACGGCGCGGATCGCCGAACTGCGCCGCCGGCTCAGCCAGCCGCCGCTCGTGCCGGGTGTCGCGCGCCCCGGACGGCCCTTCGTCCCGCACGTCACGATCGGCGGCCGGGTCGACAGGGCCCGGATCGCCGGCGCGCTCACCATGCTCGACGGGTTCAAGCTGCCCGTGTCGCTCGCCACCGTCGTGCTCTGTGAGCAGGACGACGCGGCCCCGCGCCACCCCTGGCACGTCATCGCCGACGTCGCCCTCGGATCGGGGACGACGGTCGGTCGGGGAGGACGCGAGCTCGTCTTCGTCGGCTCGACGATCCTCGACCCCGAGACTCGGGCGTGGGCGCAGTCCACACCGGGTGAGGAGCCGCTCGGAGCGGAGAAGGACGAGGCGGCCGGGGAACGGTTCGTGTTCGTCGCCTACGCCGCCGGCCGGCCGGTCGGGGCGGTCGTGGGGTTGGTTCGCGGCGCCGCGGTCGAGGTCCGCCGGATACGCGTCGACGCCGCCTTGTGCGGCGAGGGTATCGGCGGACAGCTCGTCGCGGTCGCCGAACGGGCGGCCGCGGCGGCAGGGTGCACCCGGATCGTCTTCGCCGCCGCGGACGGCGGGCCCGTCGAAGGCTTCCTCGCCCATCGCGGCTATGTCCGGGAGGCTGTTGTCGCGGGCGGCGCCCGGGAACCCCACGTGACGCTTGGGCGATCGGTCCGCTGAAGCCCCGGCGTCGGCGCAGACCGGCCACAACCGGTCAACCGCGCCCCAGAGGGGCGGTAGCGTCGAGGCGATGCAGCAGTTCACCGTGCGCCCGGCCGGGCGCCTTCGTGGCGAGATCTCGGTCCAGGGGGCCAAGAACTCGGTCCTGAAGCTCATGGCCGCGTCGCTGCTCGCCGAGGGGACCACCCGGATCGAGAACGTTCCGCGCATCACCGACGTGGAGATCATGGCGGAGGTCCTGACGGCGATCGGCGCCGAGGTCCGACGGGACGAGACCGGTGCCGTCCTCGTCACCGCCCCGGCGGTCTGCACGCCCGTCGCGCCCTACGAGCTCGTGGAGAAGATGCGGGCCTCGATCGTCGTGCTCGGACCCCTGCTCGCCCGCCACCATTTCGCACGGGTCTCGCTGCCGGGAGGTGACGATTTCGGCTCCCGGCCGATCGACATCCACCTCCGGGCGCTCACGGAGCTCGGCGCCGAGTTCACGACGGAGCACGGCTACGTCGAGGGCCGGTGCGACCGCTTCGTCGGTGCTCGCGTCGTCCTCGAGTACCCGAGTCACACGGCGACGGACAACATCCTCGCCGCGGCCGTCCTTGCCAAGGGCACGACCGTGATCGAGAACGCGGCCCGGGAGCCCGAGGTGACAGATCTCGCCGCGCTTTTGACGGCGATGGGCGCGCGCATCGCCGGGGCGGGGACCTCGCGGATCGAGGTCGAGGGCGTCGACGAGCTCCATCCGGCCGCGCACCGGGCGGTTGCTGACCGCGTCGAGGCCGCGACGTTCCTTGCCGCGGCCGCCATCGCCGGCGGCGAGGTCCACGTGCGCGGCGCGCACCACGAGCACATGGACATGTACCTCGAGAAGCTCGGGGCGATGGGGGTCGGCATCGAGCCGACGGCGACCGGGATCACCGTCCACTCAGCCGGGCGGCCGGTGGCGGTCGACGTCTCCACGCTCCCGTATCCGGGCGTGGCGACCGACTACAAGCCGCTGCTCGTCACCATCCTCGCCGTGGCCTCGGGCGTGGCGATCGTGAGCGAGAACATCTACGCGGGCCGCTTCCGCTACGTCGACGAGCTGCGCCGCATGGGCGCCGACATCCGCACCGAGGGTCACCACGCCGTCGTGCGCGGGGTCGAGCGGTTGTCCGGTGCGCCCGTGCGGGCTCCCGACATCCGGGCCGGCGCGGCGCTCGTCCTCGCCGGCCTCGTCGCCGAGGGCGAGACGCTCGTCTCAGGGGTCGAGCACATCGACCGGGGTTACGAGGACTTCGACGGCAAGCTGCGGACTCTCGGAGCCGACATCACCCGCGGCGACGCCCGCCCGCCCGCCGGCGCCTGAGGCGATGCGGTCACCGGCGTGAACGGACCCGGCGCGCGACGACGGCGCGCGGCCCACCAGCAGACGCTCTCCCCGACGGGTTGGCGCCTCGCCGATGACGACCCCCGCTGGTACGAGCGGGCCGTCTTCTACGAGCTGTCGACGCGGGCGTTCTTCGACTCGAACGGCGACGGGACGGGCGACCTCACCGGCGTCATCGAGAAGCTCGACTACCTCACCTGGCTCGGCGTCGACTGCCTGTGGTTGCTTCCGTTCTACCCCTCGCCGATGCGCGACGGCGGATACGACGTGGCCGACTACGTCGACGTCGCGCCCGAGTTCGGGAGCCTCGACGACATGGCCCGCCTCGTCGGCGAGGCGCACGACCGAGGGATCCGGGTCATCATCGACCTCGTCCTCAACCACACGAGCGACGTCCACCCGTGGTTCGTCGAATCCCGGTCGTCGCGGGACAACCCGAAGGCCGACTGGTACGTCTGGAGCGACACCGACAAGCGTTACGCGAACATCCGCGTGATCTTCTCGGATTCGGAATCGTCGAACTGGACCTGGGACACGGTCCGCCAGCAGTACTACTGGCACCGGTTCTTCCACTTCCAGCCCGACCTCAACCTCGACAACCCCGACGTGCGCGCCGCGTTGATGGAGGTCATCCGCTTCTGGCTCGACCTGGGGGTCGACGGCTTCCGTCTCGACGCCGCGGCGTTCCTTTTCCAGCGCGAGGGCACCTCAGGAGAGAACCTGCCCGAGACGCACGAGTTCCTGCGGCAGATCCGCGCCGAGATCGACCGCGACTACCCGAACCGGGTGCTGCTCGCCGAGGTGAACCAGTGGCCCTACGACGTCGCCGACTACTTCGGCGAAGGCGACGAGTGCCACATGTGCTTCCACTTCCCGCTCATGCCCCGGATGTTCATGGCGATCCGGCGCGAGCAGCGCTTCCCGATCACCGAGATCCTCGCCCAGACGCCGCCGATCCCGGACGGTTGTCAGTGGGGGATCTTCCTGCGCAACCACGACGAGCTCACGCTCGAGATGGTCACCGACGAGGAACGCGACTACATGTACGCCGAGTACGCGGGTGACCCCCGGATGCGCAAGAACCTCGGGATCCGCCGCCGGCTCGCCACCCTCGTCGAGAACGACCGCGGCGTCGCCGAGTTGTTGTTCGCGCTTCTGTTGTCGCTCCCGGGGGCGCCGGTCCTCTACTACGGCGACGAGATCGGCATGGGGGACAACATCTACCTCGGGGACCGCGACACGGTGAGGACGCCGATGCAGTGGACCCCGGACCGCAACGCCGGGTTCTCGACGGCCGACTTCGCCCAGCTCTTCCTCCCGCCGCTCATGGACCCCGTCTACGGCTACGCCGCGGTGAACGTCGAGGCCTCGATGAGGGACCCGTCGTCGTTTCTGCACTGGCTGCACCGGATGATCGCCGTGCGCCGCCAGCATCCGGTCTTCGCGACCGGGTCGGTCGAGGTCCTGTCGGCCGACAACCCCTCGGTGCTCGTCTACTTGCGGACGACGAAGGACCCCGTGACGGGCGGGGCGCACTCCATCGTGTGCGTGAACAATCTGTCGCGCTTCGCCCAGGCGACGGAGCTCAGCCTCAACCGCTGGAGGGGGACGCCCCCGGTCGAGCTCATCGGCCGCTCGACGTTCCCGCCGATCGGGCTCGAGGGCTACCCCGTCACCCTCGGGCCGCACGGGTTCTTCTGGCTGCAGGTCGAGGGGCGCTGACCGACGTGCTCACCCACGAGGAGCTGGGGGCGCTCGCCCGGTCGTATCTCGACCGCCAGAACTGGTTCCAGCTGACGATCCCGGGTGCCCGCGCCGGCGAGATCGAGCTCGTCGGGGCCGAGGTGCTTCGCGAGGCATCCCCGCCGTTGTGCCGGTTGTTGCTCGCCTGCCGCGGCCGTCATTTCAGCGTCTTCGCCGGATGGCGGGAGGCGGCCGAGGCGACCGGGGCGCTCCACGGGAGGGAGGGCGCGATCTTCGGCACCGCTCTCTATGACGGACGTTCCGTGCTCGTCTACGACGCCCTCGCCGACGACGTCCTCGCCCTCGAGTTGCTCCGCCGGGCAACCGGGGGCCGGGAGACGGCGACGCGCGTCCGGCAGGTCGCGACCGCCGTGTCGCACGCCTCGCTCGTCTACGACGGACGTCTGCTCATGAAGTGTTACCGGGTGCTCGAGGACACGACGCGACCGGAGGTCGAGGTGTTGCTGGGGCTCGACTCCGTCGGGTTCAACGCGATCCTGGCGCCGGTTGCCGCCTGGGCCGCCGACGGGTTCGACCTCGCGCTCGTGCGCGAGTTCCTCCCCTCGGCGCTCGAGGGACGGCTGCTGGCGTTGACGTCGCTCCGCGACCTTTTGGCGCGCGCCTCGGGACACGACCGGTCCGACGGCGCGGGTCCGGCGGCCTATGAGCCCGGGCTCGAGTTCGACGCCGCCGCGGTGGTGGCGTCGGCCGGCGGGGATCTCGCCTCCGAGATGCGCCGTCTCGGGTCGACGGCGGCGCGTCTGCACCTCGCGCTCGCCGACGCCTTCGGGGCGTCCGAGGTCACGGCCGCGGCGCTCGTCGATCAGATCGCGCCGCTCACCGCGGCCGGGGCCGTCCGCCGGCGTCCCGCCGAGCGGGGGCGCGCCGCGCCCGGGCTCACCGGGCGTCTCCGTGGCCTTCGTCCGGGGGCGGCCGGTGCGGCGATCCGGGTCCATGGAGACTTCCACATGCGCCGGGTGATGCGCACCGACGGCGGCTGGGTCGTCGTCGGGTTCGGCGACGACCCGTTATTCGCCGACCCGCTGCCGCGTGCCTCTCTCGCCCCCCGCACGGGCACGCCGATCGAGGATCTCGCCGACATGTGGTTCTCGATCGGTCGGATCGCCCGGGAGGCGCTCGCCCAGCGACCGGTCGACGAGGCCGCCGCCGCCGACCGTCTCGCGAGGGCCTGGGTGACGCGCAACCGGCGTGCCTTCCTCGACGGCTACGTCGCCACGCGCGGCGTCGGGCGGCTGCTGCCGGCGGACGCCGGAATCGTCGAGGAGCTGCTCGGGGTGCTCACCGCGGCCCGCGAGCGCCTCCACGGGTCGGGGTTCTCTGACGCCTGAGACCGGCGCGGCGGCCTCAGATGGGCGCGCGAACGGTGTTTTCGAGTGGACTGGTCGGCGATGAACGACGAGCGACAGGGATCGATTCCGCCGCGTCACGGCGCCTACCTCGACCATGCGGCGTCGACGCCGATGCGCGCCGAGGCCGTCGCGGCGATGCTGCCGTATCTGTCGGCCGAGTTCGGGAACCCGTCGGGCGTGCACGCGATGGCGCGCCGCGCGCGCCGCGCGCTCGACGACGCCCGCGACGAGATGGCGTCGGTGCTCGGCTGCGCGCCGGGCGAGGTCGTGTTCACCTCCGGCGGGACGGAGGCGGACAACCTCGCTGTGCTCGGCGTGCACAGCCGGATCGGTGGGACCGTCGTCACGACGGCGATCGAACACCACGCGGTCCTCAACCCGGCGCGCCGCGTCACAGCACGGCTCGTGAAGCCGACGGCCGAGGGGATCGTCGGGCCCGGCGAGCTCGCCCGGGCGCTCGACGGGACGGTGACGCTCGTGAGCGTGATGACGGTGAACAACGAGGTGGGAACGGTCCAGCCGCTCGCCGAGCTCCTCGCCGAGGTGCAAAGGCGCGCGCCACGGGCCATCGTCCACAGCGATGCCGTCCAGGCGGTCGCCTGGTGCGATGTGGCCGGGCAGCTGGCGGGGTGCGACCTCGTGTCGGTCTCGGCCCACAAGTTCGGCGGGCCGAAGGGGGTCGGCGCTCTCGTCGTGCGCGGACGCGCCTCGGGGGCGCTCGCCCCGCTCTGTGTGGGCGGCGGCCAGGAGCGGAGCCTGCGGCCCGGGACGGAGAACGTCGCCGGGATCGTCGCGATGGCGGCGGCCGCGAGGCTGGCGGCCGCCGAGCGGGAGGCGGCCTGCCAGACGACGGCCGCGCGCCGTGACCGGTTCCTCGACGCTCTGGCGGCCGTGGTGCCGGAGATGGTGGAGTCGGTGCCCCGGTCGCTCGTCGCGCCCGGGCACGCCCACGTCCGGTTCCCCGGCGTGCTCGCCGAGGAGCTCCTCGTCCTCCTCGACGAGGCGGGCGTCGCCGCCTCGGCCGGTTCGGCGTGCTCCTCGGGGGCCATCGAGCCGAGCCACGTGCTGCGGGCGATGGGGTGGAAGGGCCCCGAAGCGCGGGAGGCGGTGCGGTTCACGCTCGGTCCGGCGACGACCGACGACGAGATCGACTACGCCCGTGAGGTCGTCGCCAAGGCGGTCGCGTCGCTCGCCCGACAGGACGCGATGGGAGACTGAGGCGGTGCGCGTCCTCGTCGCGATGTCGGGCGGAGTCGACTCGTCGGTTGCGGCGGCGCTGCTCGTCGAGGCGGGCCACGAGGTCGTCGGCGCGACCCTGAAGTTGTGGGGCGGGTCAGGCGACTCCGGTTGCTGTTCAGTCGCCGACGTCGACGACGCGCGCCGGGTCGCCGACCACCTCGGCATCGACCATCGGGTCTTCAACTTCACCGAGGAGTTCGAGGCCGACGTGGTCGGGCCGTACGTCGCGGACCACGCCGCGGGCCGGACACCGAATCCCTGTGTCGAGTGCAACCGCCGTGTGAAGTTCGGCCATCTCGTCGGGCGCGCCCGCCGGCTCGGCTTCGACGCGCTCGCGACGGGGCACCACGCCCGGGTCACCGCGGCGTGCGGCAGGGTGACCCTGCGCCGGGGCGCCGACCGTCGAAAGGACCAGTCCTACGTGCTGGCGACCTCGCGGGCGGACGATCTCCGCCATGTCGTCATGCCGGTCGGGGAGTACCCGAAGACGGTCGTGCGCGAACTTGCCGCACGTTTCGGCCTGCGCACGGCCACCAAGCCCGACAGCCAGGACGTGTGCTTCATCGCTTCCCGGTCCCCGGGGCTCGGGCGGCGGGCGTTCCTCGCCGAACGGATCCCGTTGCACGCCGGGCGCGTCGTCGACTGTCTCACTGGAGCCGAGCTGGCGACGCTCCCGGCGATCGAGCTCGTCACCGTCGGCCAGCGCCGCGGCCTCGGTGCCGCCGGCGCCGGTCGGCGCTACGCCGTCGACGTCGACCTCGCCACGTCGACCGTTTTCGCCGGCGGGCTCGAGGAGCTGCTGGTGGGCGGTGTGGAGTTCGCCGACCGCACCTGGTTCGCCGAGCCGCTGCCGGTGGGCACGCCCGTCGTCGCCCAGGTGAGCGCCCACGGCGCGCCGCTTGCCGCGACCGTCACCACGGCGGGGATCGAGTTCGCCCGCCGCGAAAAGCGGGTCGCACCCGGCCAGGTCGTCGCCTGTTACCTGGGCGACGTCGTCGTCGGCTCGGGGATCGCCCGATGACGACGGGCGCCGACGACGCGGCCCCGCTCGTCGAGGGGTTGGCGGCCGAGCACGCCGCGCGCCTCGGCGCCGATCCCGTGGTGCGGGCAGCGGAGCTCCGGGAGCTCATCCGCTACCACGCCGACCGCTACCACCGGCTGGACGCGCCGGAGATTGCCGACGCCGAGTACGACGCCCTCGTCGTCGAGCTGCGGCGCCTCGAGGCCGACCATCCCGAGCTCGCCGAGCCGGAGTCGGTCGCCGACCAGGTCGGTGCCGCGCCCGCGGCACAGTTCGCCCCCGTGCGCCACGCCGTGCGGATGATGAGCCTCGACAATGTGTTCAGTCTCGCCGAGTTCGAGGCCTGGGGCGAGCGCGTCGAGCGGCTGCTCGCCGCGGCGCCCGGCGCGGCCCCCGCAGCGGTGCGCTATGTCTGCGAGCCGAAGATCGACGGGCTCGCCGTCTCGCTCCGCTACGAGCGCGGCCGGCTCGTCCAGGCCGCGACCCGGGGCGACGGGACGACCGGCGAGGACGTGACGACGAACGTCCGCACGATCGGGGCGATTCCGGAGGAGCTCACGCTCGCCCCCCGCGACGTGCCCGCGGTCCTCGAGGTGCGCGGTGAGGTTTACCTGCCGATCTCGGCGTTCGAGGAGCTCAACCGGCGGCAGGTCGAGGCCGGGCTCCGCCCGTTCGCCAACCCCCGTAACTCCGCCGCCGGGTCGCTGCGCCAGAAGGACCCGACCGTCACCGCGGCGCGGCCGCTCTCGTTCTGGGCCTACCAGGTCGGCGAGGTCGACGGGGGTGCCGCCGGGCCGCGCGGCGCCGGACTCGACTCGCAGACCGTCTCGCTCGCGCTCGTCGGGCGCGCCGGGTTGCCGGTCAACCCCGAGATCCGGTCGGCGGAGGGCCTCGACGCGGTCTACGAGTTCTGCCGCCGCTTACAGGAGCGCCGTCACCTCCTCGACTACGAGATCGACGGCGTCGTCGCCAAGGTCGACGACCTCGCGCTCCAGCGGTCGCTCGGCGCGACCTCACGGGCGCCGCGCTGGGCGGTCGCTTACAAATTCCCGCCCGAGGAGCGCACGACGCTCCTCGAGGACATCGCCGTCTCGATCGGCCGGACGGGGAGGGCGACGCCGTACGCCAAGCTCACCCCGGTCGTCGTTGCCGGGTCGACCGTCGAATACGCGACGCTCCACAACGAGGACCAGGTCCGCGAGAAAGATGTCCGCCCGGGCGACACGGTGATCGTGCGCAAGGCCGGCGACGTCATCCCTGAGGTGATCGGCGCCGTCCCGTCGCTGCGCCCCGCCGGGAGCAGACCCTGGCGCTTCCCGAAACGCTGCCCGAGCTGCGCCAGCCCGCTCGTCCGCCTCGAGGGCGAGGCGGACACCTACTGCGTGAACCTCGAATGCGCGGCCCAGCGCGTGCAGCGGCTGGCGCACTTCGCCGGGCGCGCCGCGATGGACATCGAGGGCCTCGGGGAGCAGCGCGTCACCCAGCTCGTTGGGGCGGGGATGCTCGCCGACGTCGCTGACTTGTACGCGCTCGACGCCGGCCGGCTCGCGCCCCTCGAGGGATTCGGGGAGATCTCGGCGGCGAACCTCGTCGCGGCGATCACCGCGTCGAAGACCCGGGGGCTGTCGCGTCTCCTCGTCGGGCTGTCGATCCGCCACGTCGGCGGGGCCGTCGCCGACGCGCTCGCCGCCCGGTTCGCCGACCTTGACGAGCTCTGCTCGGCCGACGAGGCGGAGCTCTCCGCCGTCGAGGGCGTGGGGGCTGTCATCGCGCAGAGCGTCGGCGCGTTCTTCGCCGAGGCGAGCAACCGGGCGGTGATCGGAAAGCTGCGGGACGCCGGCGTGAGCTTCGTCTCGGATCGGCACCGCCAAGTGGCCCCCGGGCTCGTCCAGACACTTTCCGGCCGGTCCGTCGTCGTCACCGGGACCCTCGAGGGATTCACCCGTGACGAGGCCGAGGCGGCGATCGTCGCCCGGGGGGGCAAGTCGCCCGGGTCGGTGTCGGCCAAGACGTCGGCGCTCGTCGTTGGGGCAGAGCCCGGGGCGTCGAAGACCGCGAAGGCCGATGCGCTCGGGATCCCGGTTCTCGACGAGGCCGGTTTCATCCGCCTGCTCGAGACCGGCGAGATCGGCCCCGGGGGCTCCGTCACTCGGTGATTGCGCGGATCTCCTCGGCGAAGTCCGCCTGACGCGGGGTCGGCGTCGTCTGTTGGAAACCGAGGAGCTTCGTCACGTCGCCCTCCATCCGGACCCGTCCGGCCATGAAGGCCTCGAGTCCCGCCTGGACGTCGCCCTCGACGAGGACCGTCCGGGCGAGCGCGTAGTCGAGGCTGACGGTGAGTTCGGGTGCGTCGAGGTGTCCGAGCTCGACGTCGGCGACACCGGTCGAGGTGTCGACGTGCGCGTCGAGCGTGCCCGAGCCGAAGGGGACGCCCTCGACGACGAGGTTGATCCGGACGCTCGCCGCCGCCCGCGCGGCCTCGCCGCCGTAGCGGGCGTAGATCGCCCGGGCCGCCTCCAGCCAGGCGGCGCTCAAGAACGCGTACCTCGTCGCCACCGGGCTCCTTCCGGGCGGGCACCCCCGTGACGTTGCCCGTGGCGCAGACTACCGGACGTTTCTGCGACTTCTGGCGGCTAAGTACGATGAGGGCATGAGAGTCCACCTGCCCGCGTTGGAGTGTTCGTCGCGCCTCGCTCGTCGAGTGGATCGCGGGTGCCGGTCGTGACCGAGTCGTTCTCCCGCGACGACGTCGTCTACGTCGCCCGCCTTGCCCGCCTCGATCTCGAACCCGGCGAGATCGACCTCTATGCCGCGCAGCTGGCCTCGATCCTCGACCACGTCGCCGCGGTGACCGGGCTCGACACGACCGACGTGCCGCCCACGGCGCACCCGCTCGAGCTCGAGAACGTGCTGCGGCCGGACACTCCCGGATCGACGCTCGATCGCGACGAGGTGCTCGCTCAGGCGCCGCTCGCCGAGGCGGGCCGGTTCCGGGTTCCGCCGATCCTGGGCGAGGCGCCGTGAGCGGCGCGGCGCGGGATATCTCCGTCGGCGCGCTTGCGACCGCCCGGGCGGTGCGCGCGGGCGAGGTCCGCGCCCGCCAGGTCGCCGAGGCTGCGCTCGCCCGCATCGAGACCCTCGAGGGCGGGCTCCACTGCTTCAACACGGTGACGGCCGACGCGGCCCTCGCCGCGGCCGACGGGGTCGACGCCGCGGTGGCCGCAGGCCGTGACCCGGGCCCGCTCGCCGGCGTGCCGATCGCCCTGAAGGACAACCTGTGCACCCGGGGGGTCGCGACGACGGCCGGGTCGAGGATCCTCGAGGGCTGGCTGCCGCCGTACGACGCGACGGTGGTGCGTTCCGTCGTCGCCGCGGGCGCGATGGTCGTCGGCAAGACGAATCTCGACGAGTTCGCCATGGGGTCCTCGACCGAGAACTCCGCGTTCGGTCCGACCCGCAACCCCTGGGACCCGGGCCGCGTGCCGGGGGGCTCGTCCGGCGGCAGCGCCGCCGCAGTGGCGGCGGGTCTCGTGCCGCTCGCGCTCGGCTCGGACACGGGGGGCTCGGTCCGCCAGCCTGCCTCGCTCTGCGGCGTCGTCGGCATGAAGCCGACCTACGGCCTCGTCTCGCGCTACGGGCTCATCGCCTTCGCGAGCTCGCTCGACCAGATCGGTCCGTTCGCGGCGACCGTCGCGGACGCCGCGGCTCTCCTCGACGTCATCGCCGGTCACGATCCGGCGGACTCGACGTCGCTCGCGGTCGGGTTCGAACCGGTCTCGCCACGTCTCGGCGAGGGGGTCGCGGGCCTGCGCGTCGGGGTCATCTCGGATTTCCTCGCCGACGCGAGCCCCTCATGCGTCGCGGCGGTGCGCGCCGCGGCCGACGTGCTGGGCCGCGCCGGCGCGATCGTCGAGGAGGTCGCCATCCCCGCCCTCATGCTCGGACTGTCCGCCTACTACCTCGTGGCCCCGGCCGAGGCGTCGTCGAACCTCGCGCGCTATGACGGCGTGCGCTACGGGTTGCGCGTCGACGGCCCGGACGTCACGGGGATGAACGGGCGCACGCGCTCGGCGGGATTCGGCCCAGAGGTGAAGCGGCGGATCATGCTCGGCACCTATGTGCTCTCCGCCGGGTACTACGACGCCTACTACGGCCAGGCCCAGCGCGTGCGCACGCTCGTCGCCCGCGGCTTCGGCGACGCCTACGAGCGTTTCGACGTCCTCATCGGCCCGACCTCGCCGACCGTCGCCTTCGAGATCGGCGCCAAGGCGACGGACCCGCTCGCGATGTACCTGTCCGACCTCTACACGATCCCGACGAACCTCGCCGGCCACCCGGCGGTGAGCGTGCCGTTCTCGCTTTCCGAGGGGCTCCCGGTCGGGGTCCAGGTGCTCGCGCCGGCCCTCGGTGAGGGCGCGATGTTCCGTGCCGCGGCCGTGATCGAGCACGGCGCAGACCCAGAGGCGCGCGGGCCGATCGAGCCGCGCCCGACGAAGGTCGCGCGATGACGCCGGACACCTCACCCGGTCCCGGCTGGGAGATCGTCGTCGGGCTCGAGGTGCACTGCGAGCTGTCGACCGCGACGAAGCTCTTCTGCTCGTGCCCGAACGCGTTCGGTGCCGAGCCGAACACGAACGTCTGCCCGGTGTGTCTCGGCCTCCCGGGATCGCTGCCGGTCCTCAACGCCCGCGCCGTCGAGTACGCGATCGCCATCGGTTCGGCGCTCGGCTCGAGCGTCGAGGCGTCCGTGTTCCACCGGAAGAACTACTTCTACCCGGACATGCCGAAGGACTACCAGATCAGCCAGTACGACGCGCCGATCAACGTCGGCGGGCGCGTCGAGCTCGCCGACGGTTCGGTCGTCGGCATCGTCCGGGCCCACATCGAGGAGGACACCGGCAAGACGACCCACGTCGGCGGGGGAGGTCGGATCCACGACGCCGACTACTCGCTCGTCGACTACAACCGGGCCGGCGTGCCGCTCGTCGAGATCGTCTCCGAGCCGGATATCCGCTCGGCAGAGCAGGCCCGCAGCTATGTGAACGAGCTGCGGGCCATCCTCGTCGCGACCGGCGCCTCCGACGGACGGATGGAGGAGGGCTCGCTGCGCGTCGACGCCAACATCTCGGTCCGCCGGGCGGGCGACGCCGAGTACGGGACGCGCTGCGAGGTGAAGAATCTCAACTCTCTGCGGTCGCTCGGGCGTGCCGTCGACTACGAGGCGGCACGCCAGATCGCCGTGCTCGAATCCGGCGGGAGGGTCGTGCAGGAGACCCGGCACTGGAACGAGGACGAAGGCCTCACGTCGCCGTTGCGCTCGAAAGAGGAGGCCTACGACTACCGCTATTTCACCGAGCCCGACCTCGTGCCGCTTGCCCCGTCGGCCGCTGCGATCGCGGCGGTGGTCGCGGGCCTCGGTCCGCTTCCGGCGGCGCGCCGGCACCGGCTCGCCGGGCTCGTCGCCGCCGACGGATCGCCGGCCCCGGTCGACCAGCTCGCCACCGTCGTCGTGCTCGGACTCGACGACCTCGTGCGGGGCGCGGCCGAAAGCGGCGCCGATCCGCGCCTTGCGCTCGCCCGGGCGGCGAACGAGGCCGCGAGTCGCCCCGACGACGCCCGTGCCCTTTCCCCGGAGGCCTTTGCCGCGCTCGTGAAGCTCGAATCGACGGGCAAGTTGTCGGCGACCCAGTCGAAGACGGTGCTTGCCGCGATGCTCGAGGGCGGTGGCGAACCCGCCGAGATCGCGGCTCGTCTCGGTTTCCAGGCTCTCGGCGACGCCGACCTCGACGCGGTGATCGATTCCGTGCTCGCCGCGCACCCGGCGGAGTGGGCCCGCTTCAAAGAAGGCGACGCGAAGATCGCCCAGTTCCTCCTCGGCGAGGTGATGCGCGCGACCCGGGGCCGGGCGAACGGCAAAGCCGTCGCCGCCTCGTTGGAGGCCCGCCGCCGGAACTGACCGCTAGGCAGTCGTTGCCTAGTGTGGTCGCCATGGCAAAGAACCGACCGGATGACGCAGCACATCCTCGCTCGAACTCCTTGAAGATCCACAGCCAGGACGTGACCGAGGGGCCGCGGCGCGCTGGCGCCCGGGCGATGCTGCGCGCCGTCGGTATGACCGACGACGACTTCGGTCTCCCGCAGGTCGGGATCGCCTCGACGTGGAACGAGGTCACGCCGTGCAATTTGCCGCTCAAGCGGCTCGCCGCCCGCGCGAAGCAGGGCGTGCGCGACGAGGGTGGTTTCCCGCTTGAGTTCGTGACGATCGCCGTCTCGGACGGGATCGCGATGGGGCACGAGGGGATGCGGGCCTCGCTCGTTAGCCGGGAGGTGATCGCTGACTCGGTCGAGACGATGATGCACGCCGAACGGTTCGACGCCTTCGTCGGACTCGCCGGTTGCGACAAATCCCTTCCCGGCATGCTCATGGCCGCGGCCCGACTCGACCTGCCGATGGTCTTCGTTTATGCCGGCACGATCCTGCCGGGACACTGGCTGGATCGGACCCTCGACATCACGAGCGTGTTCGAGGCGGTCGGCGCACACGCCCACGGCGACATCGACGACGCGACCCTCCACGAGATCGAGACCCACGCCTGCCCGACCGAGGGGTCGTGCGCCGGGATGTTCACGGCGAACACGATGGCCTCGGTCGCCGAAGCCCTCGGCATGGCACTGCCGTCGGGGGCGACACCGCCGGCCGTGGACTCCCGTCGCGACGACCTCGCCTACGAATCGGGTCGGGTCGTCGTGAAGCTGCTCGAAAAGGACATCCGGCCCCGTCAGATCATGACGAAGCAGGCCTTCGAGAACGCCATCGCCGTGACGATGGCGCTCGGGGGCTCGACGAACGCCGTGCTACACCTTCTGGCGATCGCCAATGAGGCGCACGTCGATCTGTCGCTCGACGACTTCAACCGGGTGGGGTCGCGCGTGCCGCACCTCGCCGACATGAAGCCCCACGGCAAGTTCCACATGGTCGACCTTGACCGCGTCGGCGGCGTGCCCGTCGTGATGCGGATGCTCGCCGGAGAAGGGCTCATCAACGTCGACTGCCTGACCGTGACCGGGCGGAGCGTCGCCGAGAACCTCAAACGGCTCGGGCCCCCCGCCCCCGACGGCACCGTTGTCCACGACTTCGGCGCGCCGATCCACTCCCGCGGCATCGTCGTGCTGCGCGGGTCCCTCGCGCCCGAGGGCGCCGTCGTGAAGATCGCCGGGTCCGACATCGACCGCTTCACGGGCACGGCGCGGGTCTTCGACGGCGAGGAGTCGGCGATGGAGGCGATCCTTGCCGGTTCGATCACGCCCGGCACCGTCCTCGTCATCCGCTACGAGGGCCCGAAGGGAGGTCCCGGGATGCGGGAGATGCTCTCGATCACCGGCGCGCTCGTCGGGGCGGGTCGCGATCGCGACTGCGCGCTCGTCACGGACGGCCGCTTCTCCGGCGGGACCCAGGGGTTCTGCATCGGCCACGTCGCCCCCGAGGCGGTCGTCGGCGGCCCGATCGCGCTCGTCGCCGACGGCGACTGTGTCGAGATTGACGCCGCGGCCGGGTCGATCGATCTCGACGTCCCCGACGGCGAGCTCGCGCGTCGCCGCGCGGCGTGGGACCCGCCCCCGGCGCGCTATTCGGCCGGCGTGCTCGCCAAGTACGCGCGTCTCGTCACCGGAGCGGAGCGCGGGGCGGTGACTGAGCCCTGAGCGCGGCTCCGGCCCCGGTTTGCCGAACGGGATCGTGTCTGGGAGACTTTTCGGGATGGAGAAGACGCCGAAGACTTTGTCGACTGTCGTAGTCCTTGAGTAGCGCGCGGCGGTTGTAACCGTCCGTGCGCCTCCGGCCTCCCGAAAGGGGGGTCGTTTTGTTTTCGGCTTTCGGTCGGGGGACCTTGCAGTTATCGCAAATCGGCACGCAGGACTTCGGGGAACGGAGAGAAAAGTGGAAGTGACTGGAGCACAGGCTCTCATCAAGAGCCTCGAGGCGCAGGGCGTCGAGGTCGCCTTCGGCCTCCCGGGGGGTGCCATCCTTCCGGTGTACGACCCGATCCTCGACTCGACGATCCGGCACATCCACGTCCGCCACGAGCAGGGCGCCGGGCACGCCGCCGAGGGTTATGCCGACGTGACGGGGCGTCCGGGCGTCGCCATCGTGACGAGCGGCCCGGGGGCGACGAACATCGTCACCCCGCTCGCCGACGCCTACATGGACTCCGTCCCGCTCGTCGTCGTCGCCGGGCAGGTCGCCGCGGGGTCGATCGGCACGGACGCCTTCCAGGAGGTCGACACGACCGGCGTCACGATGGGGGTGACGAAACACAACTACCTCGTGAAAGACGCCACCGAGATCCCACGCGTCGTCGCCGAGGCCTTCCACATCGCGACCACGGGACGGCCCGGGCCCGTGCTGATCGACTTCCCGAAGGACATCGCCAACACGCGGGTCGAATATGAGGAGGCACCGCCGGTCGACCTGCCGGGTTACGCGCCGCCGGCGTCGCCAGACCGGGAGGCGATCGCGCGGTCGGTCGAGCTCATCCGGACCGCCGAGCGCCCCGTCTTCTACGTCGGGGGCGGCGTCATCAAGGCGGACGCCTCGGCCGCGCTCGCCGCCCTCGTCGAAGCGACGGGGATCCCCGTCGTGACGACGCTCATGGCGCGGGGCGCCTTCCCCGACTCGGACCGACGCTGCCTCGGCATGCCGGGCATGCACGGCGCGTATGCGGCCGTGACGGCGTTCCAGCGCTCCGACCTGCTCGTGTCGCTCGGCGCGCGCTTCGACGACCGGGTGACGGGCAAGGTTTCGGCCTTCGCGCCGGCTGCCCAGGTCATCCACGTCGACATCGACCCCGCGGAGATCGGCAAGGTCCGCCGGCCGGATGTCGCGGTCGTCGCCGACTGCCGGCTGGCGATCGAGGCGCTCGTCGCCGCGCTCGGCGAGGAAGAACCGCTCGACCCGGCGCGGCTCGCGCTCTGGATGGCGCAGATCGAGGAATGGCGGGAACGGTTCCCCTACACCTACGACACGGGAGACGGGAGCACGATCAAGCCGCAGTACGTCGTCGAGCAGCTGCGTGACGCGACGCCCGATGACGCGATCCTCGTGTCCGGGGTCGGCCAGCACCAGATGTGGGCGTCGCAGTTCTGGCGTTTCGAGCACCCGCGCACCTGGGTGAATTCCGGGGGGCTCGGCACGATGGGCTTCGCCGTCCCGGCGGCGATGGGCGCCAAGGTCGGGCGGCCGGACCGCATGGTCTGGGCGATCGACGGGGACGGGTGCTTCCAGATGACCGCCCAGGAGCTCATCACGATGTCGGTGGAGCACATCCCCGTGAAGATCGCCATCCTCAACAACGCCTACCTCGGCATGGTCCGCCAGTGGCAGCACATGTTCTACAAGGAGCGCTACTCGTCGGTGTACCTCTCGCCAGACCTGCCCGACTACGTCGGCTGGGCCGAGTCGATGGGCTGTGTCGGCCTTCGGGTGACCGCGCCCGAGGAGGTGCGGCCGGCGATCGAGAAGGCGAATGAGATCGACGATCGCTCCGTCGTCATCGACTTCCGCACCGACGTGACCGAACACGTCTACCCGATGGTGCCGGCGGGGGCGTCGAACGACGACATCCTCGTCCACCCGAGCCAGATGGGGCAGGCGCAATGAACGCGACGTCGAACGGAGCGGCTCCCTACCACCTGTTGTCGGTGCGCGTGGAGAACCGGGCGGGGGTCCTCGCCCGCGTCGCGGGACTGTTCGCGAGGCGAGGGTTCAACATCTTCTCGCTCGTCGTCGCGCCGACCCAGGATGAGCGGTTCTCGCGAATCTCGATGGTCGTCGACGTCGAGTCGGCGCCACTCAGCCAGATCGTCGATCAGCTCGGCAAGCTCATCAACGTCGTCGAGATCAGCGAGCTGCACCCCGACCGGGCCCGTGAGGCCGAACTGCTGCTCGCGACCGTCAAGGTGTCGAGCCGCGACCCCGCACTCACCGAGCTCGTCGCAGGACTCGAGGCCCGCGTCATCGAGGAGAACGCCGCCGAGACGATGGTCATGGCCGTCGGCGACACCGGGGCACTCGACGAGTTCGAGGCGGGTCTCGAGCGCTTCGGCATCGTCGAGCTCCAGCGCACGGGGCGGATCGGCCTTCCTACACTGAGCCCGGCGACGTGACGGGTGCCGGATCGTCGGAGCGTCGACGCGGGAGCGCGCGACGACTCAACCGAGAAAGACGAGGTAGCGGGTGATGGCCAAGCTCTACTACGAAAAGGACGCCGACCGGAGCGCGATCGCCGACCGCAAGGTCGCCGTCCTCGGCTACGGCTCTCAGGGGCACGCCCACGCGCTGAACCTGCGCGACAGCGGGATCGACGTGCGGGTCGGGCTCCGTCCCGACTCGTCGTCGAGGAAGAAGGCGGCCGACGCGGGACTGCGCGTGCTCGACATCGACGAGGCGACCGCCGAGGCCGACGTCGTGATGGTGCTGCTGCCCGACACCGAGCAGCCGAGGGTCTACGCCGCCGAGATGGCGCCGCACCTCGACCCGGGCGACGCGATCCTTTTCGCCCACGGGTTCAACATCCGCTTCGCGACGATCACGCCCCCGCCGGAGGTCGACGTGGCGATGGTCGC